>CDYH01006329.1_pt1 | contig 179216 bp, 128 predicted proteins | sample 557561 | NCBI WGS metagenome assembly CDYH01 (sample SAMEA3182056, study PRJEB8094) | gut metagenome | biome: human; feature: gut; material: Stool; isolation source: human stools | place: Canada | collected 2012-10-31 | reverse complement strand
ACCGCAACGAGAAGATCGGCCGCAAGATCCGCGACAACGAGCTCAAACGCATCCCCTACCTGCTGATCGTCGGCGAGAAGGAGGAGGCCGAAGGTCTCGTGTCGGTCCGCGCACAGGGCGAGGGAGACAAGGGCCAGATGCCGATGGAGGCGTTCCGCGATCTGATCGCCGGACTGGTCAAGGAGGAGGTCGAGGCCAACAAACTGGAAAAGAAATAAGACAACACTATTATTCACTTAACTAATACGTACAACTATCGCAGCACCGAAACCATTCCCGCCGAGGCCGTTTACCCCCGGGAATAACAGACCGAAACCGGCAGCAGGCAACCCCCGATTCGGACGCAGACCGCCCGAGAAGGAGAACCCCCACCGCATCAACGAGCAGATCACGGCTCCCGAAGTGCGCGTGGTGGGCGACAACGTCCCCCAGCCGCAGGTGATGCCGATCCGCGACGCACTGCGCCTGGCGGACGAGATGGAACTCGACCTGATCGAAATCTCGCCCAAGGCCGAGCCGCCCGTATGCCGCATCGCCGATTACCAGAAATTCCTTTACCAGCAGAAGAAGAAGGCCAAGGAATTGAAGGCCAACCAGACGAAAGTCGTCGTGAAGGAGATCCGCTTCGGCCCCCAGACCGACGACCACGACTACAATTTCAAGCTCAAACACGCGCAGAACTTTCTCAAGGAGGGGGCCAAGGTCAAGGCCTACGTCTTCTTCCGCGGCCGTTCGATCGTCTTCAAGGAGCAGGGCGAAATCCTGCTGCTCCGCTTCGCCACCGACCTCGAAGAGTTCGCCAAAGTGGAGGCGATGCCCCGGCTCGACGGCAAGAAGATGAACATGATGCTCGCGCCGAAAACGAAGAAGTGACGCCAGGGCGGGAAGAGGGCCCGCAGGCATATACGCGAAAACAACGACGGCGAAACGGATTCATCCGGGTCGCAGGTTGTTGTTTTCGTTTTTATGAAACGGCGCTCCCGGCTTCCGGAACATCCCCGACAGCCGATTTACCTCATCGTTTACAAGGCTGCGGGCAATCCGGTTTCGGAACCGTTCGCTCTTTTCCCGATCTTTGGCTGCGGCGCCGTAACGGCGCTTTTAGAGTGTCGGGACCTTTTGCCGGGCCGTCTGCAATTCGGGTTTGGAACCATTCGTTCTTATTCCATCGCAGAGTCTTTCAGATACTCCGCCTCGGAAAAAATACAAACGAGCTTGCTTTTTTCTCTCGGCTTATTCGTACTTTGGCTATGCCGAAGATACTCTCGCTCGGCAAAAAGCAAGTAAACTTGCTTTTGCCCTCGCTTATTCGTATCTTTGTGAAAATGATCGCCCCAAACGACATATTCGGCATCGCGGACGACGCGGCTTTCGCCCGGGCGGCCCTGGAGACATTCCGCCGTCAGGCCGCCGCATGCACCCCCTACCGGGAGTATCTCGCGCTCGCGGGCATCCGCCCCGAAGAGGTGCGCACGCCGGAGGAGATTCCGCACCTGCCCATCGAACTGTTCAAGACGCACGACATCTACTGCGGCGAGACGCCCCCCGAGGCGGTCTTCACCTCGTCGGCGACCACGGGCATGACTCCCTCGCGCCACCCGATGCAGTCGCTGGCGCTTTACGAACAGGCGTTCCGCGCCTCGTTCCGCACCTTTTACGGTGACCCCGCGCATTGGAGCCTCTACGCCCTGCTGCCCAACTACCTGCGGCGCAAGGGCTCGTCGCTGGTCTACATGGCCGACCGGCTGATCGCCGACTGCGGCTCGGGCGGCTTCTACCTCGACGACTATGAAGCCCTGCTGGCCGCGATGGAGGCGGACCCGAAACCGAAAATCCTGCTGGGCGTGAGCTATGCGCTGTGGGACCTCGCGGAACGCCATGCCCCGAAGCTCCGCGACACGGTGGTGATGGAGACCGGCGGCATGAAGGGCTACCGCGAGGAGATTCCGAAAGAGGAGTTCCACAGTATACTCTGCGACGCCTTCGGGGTGCGCGAAATCCACTCGGAGTACGGCATGGCCGAACTCACCTCGCAAGCCTATTCGCAGGGCGGCAACCGGTTCCGCTGCCCGGCGTGGATGCACGTCACGGTCCGCGATGTCAACGACCCGTTCGACCTGCTGCCGCCCGGCTCGCGCGGCGGGCTGAACATCGCCGACCTCGCCAACCGGTGGTCCTGCGCCTTTATCCAGACACAGGATGTGGGACGCGTCGAGGCGGACGGATCGTTTCTGGTCGAGGGCCGCATCGACCACTCCGACATCCGCGGCTGCAACCTGCTGGTACAATGAAATACCGGTTGAAATATCAGGAATGTATCGCAGTTCCGAATGCCGTTCCCACGGCGTTCCGCCGTGTTTGCAAATCCGACCCACCCCTGACTCCCCGCCCCGGGGGGGAGTTGAATGCCGCAAGCGGCAAAGTGTCGCTACGAACCCCTTTACAAATTATCAGACTCTATGAAAACCGTCGCATTCGTTCCCATCCGGCTCAACAGCCAGCGCGTCGCGGGCAAGAACCTTCGTTCGCTGAGCGGTTCGCCGCTGATGTGCCATATCCTGAAAACCCTGACCACGGTGGAGGGCATCGACGAAGTCTATGTCTTTTGCAGCGACGAAAGCATCCGCCCGCTGCTGCCCGAAGGGGTGCGGTTCCTGCGCCGCGACCCGTCGCTCGACCGGGACACCACGCTCGGCAGGGAGATTTACGACAGTTTCACGGCGTCGGTCGATGCCGACCTCTACGTCCTCGCCCACGCCACGTCGCCCTTCATCCGCGCCGCGACCGTCGCCGGGGCGCTCGAAAAGGTCCGTTCGGGCGAATACGACTCGGCGTTCAGCGCCGAAAAGATCCAGACTTTCGCATGGTTCGGGGGCAAACCGCTCAATTACAGCCTCGACGACATCCCCCGCACACAGACCATCGAGCCGGTCTACGTCGAGACCAGCGCTTTCTTCATCTTTTCGCGGGAGTTGTGGTGCGGCCGCGGGCGGCGCATCGGGGACCGGCCCTACATGGCCGTCGTAGACCATATCGAGGGGCTGGACATCGACTACCCCGAGGACTTCACGATGGCCGAGATCATCGCGGCCAGCCGCAACCTGCAACCATAGAGGCTATTCCGCTCCCCGTTCGTAGGCGTCGATCATCGAACCGCGCGTGCGGTTTATGATCCGCGCTCCGAGCGAGGCGGCGTAGTCGCGCAGCACCTCGTGGCCGCGGAAGAGTTCGGCGACCTCCGCCAGATAGACTGACATGGTGTAGGGACGGTGCGGAACCTTCTGGAAAATCGGCTTCGGAGTGGCCGGGGCAGCGTCGTAATAGTGCCCGTCGGCGCGGCAGAGGCGGTTCTCCTCATCCACGCACAGGCCGTCCAGCAGCGTGTGATCCACCCCGTACAGTTCCAGCGTCTTATACCCCAGGAGCAGGGCGACGTATTCGCACACCTGCACCACGGTCCCGAAGTTGGCGCTCCCGAGGCCGCGGCGGAACAGCCAAAACTCCACGCCGCGGAACCCGCGGTAGAGCTGCGTATGGAAGCGCACGATGCGGATATTGGGGTTGGGCAGCGCGGCGCGGTAGTCGAACCGCTCGGGATTGTAATACTGCACGTAGAGATTCATCGGCCACGTCACCTTTTCGTCGAGCACGCGGTAGAGCTCCGCCACCCGGTCGCGGCAGGCACTGTCGCGGAAGAACATCGGGTCGGAAAGCACGTAATAGGCGGGCCGCACCGTTTCGAAACGCTCGTCCAGCGCAAAAAAGTTCACCGCCATCACATCCTTCGTCTCGTGCTCCCGCCGTTCGATCAGCCGCGGCAGGTCTTCGGCCAGCGAAGGGCCGTTGCCGAGGATCAGCACCGACGGCTTCGGCGCGCCGACCGTGCCGGCGCGGCCCACGTAGTTGCGGAAATTCTCCTTCACGGCCATCACGGCAAAGTAGAATGCGGTTTCGTAGAGGTTGCGGAGCAGGCGGTCCGCCCGGACAAAAAGGGTCATCGTTGCGGATTTTTCAGTTCGGGAACAAAGGATTCGAGGGCTTCCCGCAGTCGTTCGGCGACTGTCTCCACCGCAAATTCACGGCGCAGCAGAGCGATGTTCCGCGCGAACTGCGGGTCGGTGCCTGCGGGGTATTCGGCGGCCAGACGGCGGATGAGGGCGGCCATCTCCTCCATGTCGGCAACGACGTATCCCACCGGCAGCCGCAGCACGTCGTCGAAGCAGTCGTTGCGCAGCGTGATGACGGGACGCCCGAGGTTGAGCGCGTCGAGAATGGCACCGCTCGCCGTCAGCCGGTAGCTGCCGGGATCGTAGGCGAAAAGGATGTAGTCGAGTGCGGCGGTCTCCCGCTCGAAGCGTTCGCGCGGGATGAAGCCGTTTTCCGGTCCGGCCACGAAGCGCACTTCGGGCCAGCGGGCATGGTCGCAGAACCCGTAGGTGCGTCCCACGACGGTCAGCGGCACGGGAATCTGCCGGGAGAGCCGGAGTATGCGGTACAAACCCTTGGCCGGGGTCAGCTGGCCCACCGTGCCCACGCGCAGGGTGTCGTGCGGCAGGGGCTCCGCGGGCTCACCTTCGAAGAATCCGGGATGGTCGATCGCAAAAAAGAGCGGCGCATTCGCCTCGGAGAGATACGGGCGCAGGTTGCGCAGGATGGATTTTCCCAGCACGCAGAAGCGCAGGTTCCGGTCGAGGCGCGTCCGGCCGAACGCCCGGCGGAGAATCCGCGCGAACCAGCCCGATGCCCGCCACCACGGGCTGCGCCCGGTGAGCAGCTCCAGTTCGCCGTGGCAGACGATCAACACACGACGGTGCAGAAAGCCGTTCAGCAGATCGAGCAGAGGAAGCGCCAGCGGGTTGTTGTAGTTGAAAACCACGAGTTCGCCGGGCCGGGAGCGCACGAGCCGCCAGCCGCTCCGCAGGGCGGCGGCCGCATAGCGGCACACCCAGCCTGTCGGGCCCTCGCGCCGCACGACCCGGACACGGCGGAATGCGACGCGCGACACGTCTGCGGCGTATCCGTGACGTTCGAGCAGCCGTTCGAGACACCTGCGCTGCGAGGGGTGGCAATGGTACTCCGCACGGCCGAACAGCCGCAGGCACATAACCAGCAGAGCAGCGTTGAACACCTCGTGGAACGAATCCCGGGCAACGGTATCTATGATGCGGACTTGCATGGACGAAGCCAAAGGTACGAAAAATATCCGGTTCCCGGCGCGAAAACCGCAATAGAAAAACGCCGGGGGTGTTCCCCGGCGTTTTTCCGTATCAGTTGGCGAACGTAAGCCCGTCCTTGCCTGCGTCGATCGAAATCGGCTTCGAGCGATCGACATCCCCGGCGAGAATCCGCTTCGAGAGGTCGTTGACCACGTAGCGCTGGATGGTGCGCTTCACGGGCCGCGCTCCGTACAGCGGATCGTAACCCGCGGCGGCGATCCATTCGCGCGCCCGGTCGGTGTACTCCAGCCGGATGCCGTTCTCGGCGAGCATCTTGCTGACGATGCCCAGCTGTATATCGACGATGCGTTCGATGTCCTTGTGCGTCAGCGGCTCGAACATCACGATCTCGTCGATACGGTTCAGGAACTCCGGCTTGAGCTGCTGTTTCAGCAGGTCGATCACCTCGCGGCGGGTCCGTTCGACGACCTCCGCAGGGACCTTTTCGCCGCCGAAATTCCCCGAGAAGTTCTCCTGAATCACCTGCGACCCCATGTTGGAGGTCATGATGATGATCGTATTGCGGAAATCCACCGTGCGGCCCTTGTTGTCGGTCAGACGGCCGTCGTCGAGGACTTGCAGCAGGATGTTGAAGACATCCGGATGCGCCTTTTCGATCTCGTCCAGCAGCACCACCGAATAGGGCTTGCGGCGCACGGCCTCGGTCAGCTGGCCGCCCTCGTCGTATCCGACGTATCCCGGAGGCGCCCCGACGAGCCGCGACACGGCATGCCGCTCCTGGTATTCGCTCATGTCGATCCGCGTCATCATCTGGTCGTCGTTGAAGAGGAACTCCGCGAGGGCCTTCGCCAGCTCGGTCTTGCCGACACCCGTGGTGCCGAGGAAGATGAACGAACCGATCGGCTTGCGGGGATCGTTCAGCCCGGCGCGCGAACGGCGCACGGCGTCGGAGATGGCCGCGATGGCCTGCTCCTGCCCGATGACGCGCTTGTGAAGCTCGTCCTCCATGTGCAGCAGCTTTTCGCGCTCCGAGGCCAGCATCCGCGTCACGGGAATCCCCGTCCAGCGCGACACCACCTCGGCGACATCCTGCGCATCGACCTCCTCCTTGATCATCGAGCCGTTGGCCGAAGCGAGCTTGTACTCCTCCTGAAAAGCGGCGATCTCCTTTTCGGCCTCCTGAATCTTGCCGTAGCGGATTTCGGCCACCTTGCCGTAGTCGCCCTGACGCTCGGCCTGCTGGGCCTCGATCTTCAGCGACTCGATCCGGTCCTTGTTGGCCTGGATCTTCTTCAGCAGGTCGCGCTGGCCCTGCCACTTGGCGCGCATCCCAGCCTCTTTGGCCTTCAGCTCCTCGATCTCCTTGGTGAGGTGCTCCACGCGCTCCTTGTCCTTCTCGCGGCGGATGGCCTCGCGCTCGATCTCCAGCTGGCGGACCTTCCGGTCGAGGGTGTCGATCTCCTCGGGCACGGAGTTCATCTCCAGACGCAGCCGCGAGGCGGCCTCGTCCACCAGGTCGATGGCCTTGTCGGGCAGGAACCGCGACGTGATGTAGCGTGTCGAGAGTTCGACGGCGGCCACGATGGCCTCGTCCTTGATCCGCACCTGGTGGTGGTTCTCGTAACGCTCCTTCAGGCCGCGGAGGATCGAAATGGCGTCCTCCTGCGTAGGTTCATCGACCATCACTTTCTGGAAACGCCGTTCGAGAGCCTTGTCCTGCTCGAAATATTTCTGAAACTCGTCGAGCGTCGTGGCGCCGATGGTCCGCAGTTCGCCCCGGGCGAGGGCCGGTTTGAGGATGTTCGCGGCATCCATCGCCCCCGACGACTTGCCGGCGCCGACCAGCGTGTGAATCTCGTCGATGAAGAGCAGAATCTCGCCCTCGCTGGCGGTGACCTCCTGCACGACGGCTTTCAGACGCTCTTCGAACTCGCCCTGATACTTGGCGCCCGCGATCAGGGCTCCCATGTCGAGCGAGTAGATCGACTTCGATTTCAGGTTCTCGGGAACGTCGCCGTCGATGATCCGGCGGGCGATGCCCTCGGCGATGGCGGTCTTGCCGACACCGGCTTCGCCGACGAGGATCGGGTTGTTCTTCGTGCGCCGCGAAAGGATTTGCAGCACGCGGCGAATCTCCTCGTCACGGCCGATCACCGGGTCGAGCTTGCCCGAACGCGCCTGCTCGTTCAGGTTGATGGCATACTTGCCCAGCGCGTCGAACTGCTGTTCGGCGGTCTGCGAATCGACCGTCGCCCCCTTGCGGAAGGTCCGGACGGCCTCGATCAGCTCCTTTTCCGTGGCGCCGTTGCGTTTGAGGATGTCGGCGGCCACGCCGCGCTCGGCCACGAGCGCCAGCAGCAGATGTTCGACCGAAGCGTACTTGTCGCCGAAATTCTTCGTGAAGTCCACGGCGCGCTGGATCGCTTTCGAAGTCTCCTGGGCGAAGAACTGCTCGCCGCCGCCCTCGACCCGCGGCAGCGCACCCACGGCACGCTCCGTCTCGTCGCGCAGCGAACGCATGTTCACACCGACGCGCCCCAACAGGAACGCCGCCAGCGAATCGTCCTCACGGACGAGGACACTCAGCAGATGGAGCGGTTCGACAGCCTGCTGTCCCCGCTCCCGCGCAAGGTCGAGCGCCGCTTGCAGCGCCTCCTGCGCCTTGATGGTTAATGTGTTAATGTTCATGGTATTTAGTCTTCTAAATTTTTAATTCTGAATTTTTCATTTTTAATTTCATCAAAACCCCTGCCAAGCCGGAATTTACGCCACATTGTCACCTTTTGTCACAAATTGTCATTTCCGATACGACAATCCGTACTTCAGCCCGACTTTATGACAGGCCGAAATAGAAAAAACAACAGATGTGCTCCTAAAAAATCAGAGATGGGTTCGTTACAAATCCGTATCTTCAGCCCCTGCACCATCCATCATCGCCGGAACGACAGTCAAGGTATATACCCCCAACCGTATCGAGGCTTCGAAGTTCCAATACCGCCTCTGCCGGAAATGTTCCGGGATCGGCCTGCCGGCGGCCGAAAATTCATATACACGGCAACTCGGCAGCAGAGAGTCTTCCCGAATGAGATCGCCGGGAATATCGAATTTGCCACCATGCGACGCACAATCAATGTAAACCCGCATCGAGGAATGAGGCTGAATATGAATGGCTCTACGATCATCCGGACTGTTGCCGGAAAGCACCATGTCCAAGACCTGATCCGTATCATTCGTCACTTTGTATTCATAGAAAATAGCGTAGTCGCAGCTCTGGAACAACACGACCGCCAAAAAGAGCAATATGCGTTTCATGACGAAAAATATAAAGGTGCATTCAAATGTAGATTATTCGGCCGGAATATGCAAAATTCAGCGTATTTTTTTCGTATCTTTGACATTGCCTTAGATACTCCGCCTCGGAAAAAATGCAAGCGAGCTTGCTTTTTTCTCTCGGCTTATTCGTATCTTTGCACTATTATGAGTGATTTCATCGTCAGCGCACGCAAATACCGCCCCGCGACCTTCCGATCGGTCGTCGGACAGAAACATATCACCTCGACGCTCCAAAACGCCATCGAGCGCGGCCAGCTGGCCCACGCCTACCTCTTCTGCGGCCCCCGCGGCGTAGGCAAGACCACCTGCGCCCGCATCTTCGCCAAGGCCATCAACTGCCTCGCGCCCAACGGCGCCGAGGCGTGCAACGAATGCGAATCGTGCCGCTCGTTCAACGAGGGCCGCTCGCTCAACATCCACGAACTCGACGCCGCATCGAACAACTCCGTGGAGGACATCCGCACGCTGATCGAACAGGTGCGCATCATCCCGCAGGTGGGACGCTACTCGGTGTTCATCATCGACGAGGTCCACATGCTCTCGGCCGCGGCCTTCAACGCCTTCCTCAAGACCCTCGAAGAGCCGCCCGCGCACGCCATCTTCATCCTGGCGACCACCGAGAAGCACAAGATCATCCCCACGATCCTCTCGCGGTGCCAGATTTACGATTTCAACCGCATCCGCGTCGAAGATTCGGTCGAATATCTCCGCTACATCGCCTCGCAGGAGGGCGTCACGGCCGACGAAGAGTCGCTGAACCTCATCGCCCAGAAGGCCGACGGCGGCATGCGCGACGCGCTGTCGATGTTCGACAAGGCCGTGTCGTTCTGCGGCACGGCGCTGGACTACCGCAACGTGGCCCAGACGCTGAACGTGCTGGACTACGACACCTATTTCGGCGTGACGGAGATGCTGTTGGCGGGCAACTACGTCGATGCGCTGGTGACCTTCGACACGGTGCTGTCGAAAGGTTTCTCGGGCCAGACCTTCATGGCGGGTCTGAACCGCCACATGCGGGACCTCCTGATGGCCAAACAACCCGACACCCTGCGGCTGATCGAGATGACCGGCACCCTGCTGGAACGATACCGGACGCAGGCGGGCGCCTGCAATGTCGAGTTTCTGTTCGGAGCCATCTCCGTGCTGACGGAGCTCGACGGGAAGATACGGCAATCGTCGAACCAGCGGTTGCTCGTAGAGCTGGGCCTGATGAAAATCGCAGGACTCGGCCAAAAAAAAAATGACACACTGACATCCCCCGGGGAGTATCCGCTTCCCGAACTGACCGCCCGCGCGCAGGTCGCGGCATCGGCCCCGGTCGATCCGGCGGCAACGGCGCAGGTCCCGACACCCGCTCCGGCAACTCCGGCGGCCCCGGCGCAGCCCCGACCGGCCCCGGAAACCCCGACGGCAACTGCGATGTCTGCGGCCCGGCAGCAACCGGAAACGCAGCCCGAACCCCGGCCCGCGGTCCAACCCGAGCCGAAAAACGCAGCGGCAGCGCAACCCGCCCCGGAGGTTCCGCAACCCTCCGCGGCACAGGCAGGGGCGGCAACCCCGCAGCCTGCGAAGCCGATCCGGCGGCCGATGATCTCGGGAACGTCGCTCTCGGAACTGCTCGCCTCGGGAGGCAACACTCCGGACACGGAGGAGGCCAAGGCCGAAACGCAGGCCGAACCCGCAGCCGTGGAGGTCGATCCGGCCTGCGAACAGAAGCTGGTGCGGGCCCGGGAAGGGATTCTGAACCTGCTCAGGACGAAGCGTCCGCGGTTCGTCCCCGCCTTCGAGCTGATGACCGTCCGGGGCAACACCATTTCGGTCAGCGTCCCGACGACGGAGCTGCGCGAGGAGATCCTCCGCAACAAGACCGGGATGCTGATGCGCATCGCCGAGCTGGCGGGCATCTCGGGAGCCATCGAACTGGAGGTGATCGTCAACGAGGAGATCAGGGCCGCGCGCCCGATCAAACTGGAGGACAGAGTGAAACACATGACGGAGAAAAACCCGCTCATCGCGGAGCTCCGCAAAGCGCTGGACCTCGAAGTGGAATAATCCGCCCGCTTAAAAAGCGGGATTTATAGGTGGTGGAAAGTTATCAGGACAGAAACCCGATTGCGCCTCCATCCATACAAAACGAAAATTAAGTAATGCAATAATGGCAACAAAGAATTTCATCGAAGAACTCGAATGGCGCGGCATGGTCCACACGATCATGCCCGGCGCGAAGGAACAACTCGAAAAAGAGATGACGACGGCCTATTTGGGCATCGACCCCACGGCCGACTCGCTGCATATCGGACACCTCGTGGGTGTGATGATCCTCAAACATTTCCAGATGTGCGGCCACCGTCCGCTGGCACTCATCGGCGGCGCCACGGGCATGATCGGCGACCCCTCGGGCAAGTCGCAGGAACGCAACCTGCTCGACGAAAAGACCCTCCGCCACAATCAGGAGGCCATCAAGCGCCAGCTGGCCAAACTGCTCGACTTCGAGTCGGACGCCCCGAACGCCGCACAGATGGTCAACAACTACGACTGGATGAAGGAATTCACGTTCCTCGATTTCATCCGCGACATCGGCAAGTGCATCACCGTCAACTACATGATGGCCAAGGATTCGGTCAAGAAGCGTTTCAACGGCGAGGGCGACGGCATGTCGTTCACCGAGTTCACCTACCAGCTGGTCCAGGGCTACGACTTCCTGCACCTCTACCAGACGAAAAACTGCAAGATCCAGTTGGGAGGCGCCGACCAGTGGGGCAACATCACCACCGGCACGGAGCTGATCCGCCGCAAGCTGGGCCCCGAAGCCGAGGCTTTCGCCATCACCTGCCCGCTGATCACCAAGGCCGACGGCACGAAATTCGGCAAGACCGAGAGCGGCAACGTATGGCTCGACCCGCGCTACACCTCGCCCTACAAGTTCTACCAGTTCTGGCTCAACGTCAGCGACGAGGACGCCAAGCGCTACATCAGGATCTTCACGCTGCTCGACCGCGAAACCATCGAGGGCCTCATCGCCGAGCACGACGCCGCTCCCCATCTGCGGGTGCTCCAGAAGCGGCTGGCCGAGGAGATCACCTGCATGATCCACTCGCGCGAGGAGTACGAGAAAGCCGTGGAGGCTTCGGCGATCCTCTTCGGAGGCGCCACGTCGGAGGCCCTGCGCAAACTGAACGAAAAGACCCTGTTGCAGGTCTTCGAAGGGGTTCCGCAATTCCGCGCGGCCCGCACGGAGCTCGCGGCCGGCATCCCGTTCGTGGAGCTCTGCGCCGAGAAATGCGCTATCTTCCCCTCGAAGGGCGAGTGCCGCAAGATGGTGCAGGGCGGCGGCGTGTCGCTCAACAAGGAGAAGGTCGCCGACGCGATGCGCCCGGTGACCGACGCCGATCTGATCGCAGGCAAATACCTGCTCGTACAGCGCGGCAAGAAGAATTACTACCTCGTGATCGCCGAATAGCATGGAGTATCGTATCGTCCTCCGACGCATGGAGTTCCGGGCGCTGCACGGCTGTTACGAACTGGAGCGCAAGGTCGGCAACCGCTTTACGGTCGATCTGGAGATCACGGCCGAACTGGGCGACGTGGCCGCGGAAGACAATGTCGAAAAGGCGGTCAACTACCTCACGGTCTACGAGGTCGTGAGCCTGCAAATGCGCATCACGCAGCGCACGATCGAACGTGTGGCGATGAACATCATCGAAGCGGTCTACGCCGCTTTCGGGCAGGTCCGGCACGTAAAATGCACGGTCTCGAAACTGGCCCCGCCGCTGGGCGGCAAGCTCGAACGGGTCAGCGTCGTATTGGAGAAATAACGGGTATGCGCGCACGCCTCCGCGTGCGCGCATACCTTTATATAAACAGGATTAGCCATGCACCATTCACAGGGTCGTGCCACGCTGGGTGGCAAGCTGAGCGCCGTGCTCGTCGCGGCAGGTAGTTCCGTGGGGCTGGGAAACATCTGGCGGTTTCCCTACGTGGCCGGCGACAACGGCGGCGGAGCCTTTCTGCTGATTTACATCGGCTGCGTGCTGCTGCTGGGGCTGCCGATCATGGTGGCCGAATTCTCAGTCGGACGCGCCTCGCACCGCAATGCCGTGGGCGCCTACCGGGCCCTCGATCCCAAATGGAGCTTCCTGGGCTACAACGGCGTCGTGGCGGCGTTCCTGATCCTGGGCTTCTATTTCGTGGTGTCGGGATGGACCGCCGAATACATGGTGCATTCGCTGACGGGCAGTCTGGCGGAATACAGCTCCGCCGAGGAGTACAAAACCGTTTTCGAGACCTTTATCCGCAACCCGTGGCGGCCCGTGGTCTACACCTCGCTGTTCGTACTGGCGACGCATTTCGTCATCACGATGGGCGTGCAGAAGGGCATCGAACGCTCGGCCAAGGTGCTGATGCCGCTGCTGTTCGTGATCCTGATCGCGCTGTCGATCCACTCGCTGCTGATGCCGGGCGGCGGCGAAGGCGTCCGGTTCCTCTTCCGGCCCGACTTCTCGAAGGTGACTCCTTCGACGGTGCTCGTGGCGCTGGGGCAGGCGTTCTTCTCGCTCTCGATCGGCATCGGCACGATGGTCACCTACGCCTCCTATTTCAAACCCGACACCAACCTGCGCCACACGGCGCTCAACGTCACGATCCTCGACACGCTGGTAGCCATATTGGCCGGCGTGGTGATCTTCCCGGCGGTCTTCAGCGTGGGCATCGAGCCCTCGTCGGGGCCGTCGCTCGTGTTCATCACCCTGCCGGGCATCTTCAACTCGATGCCGCTGAGCATGGTTTGGTCATCGGTGTTCTTCCTGCTGCTGGTCGTCGCGGCCCTCACCTCGACCATCTCGCTGCACGAGGTGATCACGGCCTACATGCACGAAGAGTGGCACATGAGCCGCCGCGCCGCGGCATGGGCCACGACCGGGTCCTGCATGGCGCTGGCCGCCGTGGCGTCGCTGTCGCTGGGCTTGCTGGACGGCTGGCGGATCTTCGGGCTCAGCGTCTTCGATTCGCTCGACTTCCTCACGGCCAACATCCTGCTGCCCGCAGGCGGATTCTTCACCTGCATCTTCGTCGGCTGGCGGCTCGACCAAAAAGTGTTCAAAGGGCAGATTTCGAACGACGGAGAGCTGAAATTCCGCATCTACGGCGTATTCATCTTCCTGCTGCGCTACATCTGCCCGGCGGTGCTGCTACTGATCTTCCTCGACAATCTGGGACTGTTCTAAAAAAAGAGAGAGCCGCAAAGGACTCTCTTTTTTTCAGTTGATGTTGCGCCGGTCCGGTTCGTGATCCGGAGAGGCCGCCTCCATGTCGATCTGCAATTTGACCATATTGATAGCCGTGGCAGCCGCCTCGTCGCCCTTGTTGCCGTGACGGCCGCCGCAGCGGTCGAGAGCCTGTTGCATGTCGTTGACCGTCAGCACGCCGAAAGCAATGGGCATGTTCCACTGGATTTGCAACTGCGTGATGCCCTGCGTCACGCCCTGGCAGATGAAGTCGAAATGGCGCGTGTCGCCCTGGATAACGCATCCCAGCGCGATAACGGCATCGACATCGGTGTATTCCGCGAAGAACTGGGCGCCGAGCGACAGTTCGAAGGTGCCGGGGACATATTTGATCTGGATGTTCATGTCGGGGCACCCTGCGGCACGCAGCGTGCGCACGGCCCCCTCCAGCAGCGCTTCGGTGACCTCGCGGTTCCACTCGGCCACGACGATGCCGAACCGCATGTCCGCGGCCGAAGGCAGGGGTGAGTCGAATTTGGAAAGGTTGTGATTCTTGGTCGCCATCGTCTTCCTCCGCTTTTATTTTACGCTGCCGAGCAGTTTCTCAGCCTCCCGGGCCTCCATCGAGGCGGGATAGGTGTTCAGAATCCGTTCGAAATAAGCCGCAGCCTTCTGCGAATTGCCCATAGCCTGCTCGGCAAGACCCGCCTTGCGCAGGTACATCGGGGCCGTCAGGTTGTTGTCGGCGGCCTTCACGGCTTTCTCGTAGAACTTCACGGCCTTGGCATAGTCCTGCTGCTCAACGGCGATGTCGCCTTGCAGACCGTAGTTCTGCGCATTGATGAGCGCTCCGGGGATGCCTTTCACATGGGAGAATTTGGCGAGGTATTTCGCGGCGTTCTCCAGATCGCCCGTGCGCAGGTAGCAGATGCCCGCGTAGTGCTTGGCGAGGTTGCCCGAAGGCGTGGAGCCGTATTTCTCGACCACGTCGAGGAAGCCCGCGCCGTTGGCGTCGCCCAGCAGCGCCAGTTCGAAATCCGGGTTCTCCCCCTCGAAACGGACCTGTGCCTCGGAGATCATCTCGGCGGCTTTCTCGGCACGCGGCTGAACGATCAGCGCACGATAGCCGAAAACGAGCGCGGCGAGGACGAGCAGGCCGAGGAAAACATACCCTATCGTCCGGCCGTTCTGCTCGAAAAAGAGCTCCGTTTTGTTCATTGCTTCGCCGAGGGTTTCCTGTTCGGCGACGTTCTGCTTTGCCATATTGCTTATTCGTGTTATTAGTTTATAATGCGCATAGTAGATGGCAAAGATACAAAACTATTCACAATGTGCAATGTCGTGTCGGGATTTTTTGTACTTTTGTCCTATGCATCTGAAAAAAATAGCGCTGCTGAATTTCAAAAACATGGCTCAGGAGGAGCTTACGCTCTGTCCCGGCATCAACTGTCTGGTGGGCGACAACGGCGCGGGCAAGACCAACGTCGTGGATGCGGTCTACTACCTGTCGATGTGCAAATCGTCGTTGCAGATGACCGACGCGCAGAGCATCCGCCACGGAGCCGACTTCTTCCTCGTGGAGGGGCAGTACGCCACCGACGCGGGCAAGAGCGAGGGCGTGGTGTGCTCCTTCTCGCGCAAGGGCGGCAAGGTCCTCAAACGTAACGGCAAGGAGTACGACCGGCTGTCGGACCACGTGGGGCTGATTCCCGCGGTGATCGTGTCGCCGGCGGACAGCGCGCTGATCTCGGACGCCGCGGACGAACGGCGCCGATACCTCAACGCCTTCATTTCGCAGCTGGACCGCCCCTACCTCAACTCGGTGATGCGCTACAACGCCGTGCTGGCCGAGCGCAACCGCCTGCTGAAGATGCGGCCCGACGAGACGATGCTTCAGATTTACGACATGCAGCTGTGCGAGCACGGCAAGGCCATCCACGCCCGCCGGCAGGAGTTCGCCGAGCGGCTGCAACCCGTCGCGGCGGAGTATTACCGCATTCTTTCGGGCGACCGCGAGCAGGTCGAGCTCCATTACAAATCGGAGCTGAACGACCGCCCTTTCGAAGAGGTGCTGCTGGCCGCCCGGCAGAAAGACCTCGTCAACGAATTCACCACCGCCGGCATCCACCGCGACGACCTGGTGCTCCGGATCGGCGGCTACCCCCTGCGCAAATACGGTTCGCAGGGACAGCAGAAATCGTTCCTCATCGCCCTCAAACTGGCGCAGTACACCATCGTCGCCGAGGCCAAGGGCGAACGGCCGATCCTGCTGCTGGACGACCTCTTCGACAAGCTGGACGCCGGACGCGTCGAGCAGCTGATCCGGCTGGTCTCCGACGACGCCTTCGGGCAGATACTCATCACCGACTGCAATCCCACGCGTCTGAAAACGATCCTCGACAAGGCCGGCGGCGACTACGCCCTCTTCACGGTGGCCGACGGCACCGTGACGCAGGAACGGACGGCCGCGGAATCCAACACCCCGGAATCATGAGACGGACCAAAACGATGCTGATGGGCGACCTGCTGGAGGAGTTCTTCAAACGCCCCTATGTCGCCGCGAAGGTCGCCGAAGGCAAACTGCCCGACACGTGGCGCGAGATCGTCGGCGACCGCGCCGCGGAGATCACCACCGAACTGCGGCTCGAAAACCGCATCCTCTACGTGCGCATCCAGTCGAGCGTGCTGCGTTCGGAGCTCTTCTACCAGCGCGAGGCGCTCCGGGAGGAGATCAACCGCCGTTCGGGAGTCCGGCTGGTCAACGCCGTGATTATCCGATAAAAAAATGCCCCTCACCACGGAGGGGCATTTTTCGTATGAGACCTGTCCGGACCTACTTCACGATCACGGCGCGGTTGGCTTTCTGGTTGCTCTTGTAGATGTCCGGCTCGTTGCCCTTGCCTTCGTAAGTCAGCTGCTTGGGGTTCACGCCGCACTTCACGAGATAATCGTAGACGTTCTTGGCCCGGTTGTCGGCGACGCGGCGGTTGCCGGCTGCCGTACCCGTCTGCTGGTCGGCGTGGCCCACGATGGTATAAACGCGGTCCTTCGGGCCGTCCTTGATAACGTCGGCCATCAGTTCGAGGCGGGTCTTGTCCTTGGACGTGAGCTTCGACATGCCGTAATCGTAGAACACGATCGAATAGGGGCTCAGCGTATTGGCGTTCCGGGCAGCAGCTGCGGCGTCGGCGGCAGCCTTGGCCGCTGCGGCTTTGGCGGCGGCATCCGCAGCGGCGGCCTTGGCCTCGGCGTCCTCAAGCTGCTGAGCGAGCTGGGCGTTCTGCGCTTCGAGGGCGGCCGCTGCGGCCATGCTCGCAGCCACGGCATCCTGGAAAGCCTGGATGTCGGCGGCCGTATAGCCCGGCACGCCGCGCTGCCAGTTGCGCTTGTTGAAGCGGTAGGTCAGACCGGCCGTAGCCGAGAACCCGAGCAGATACTGTCCGTTCATCTGGGCGGGGCACAGCTCCGACTTGGCGAGCAGACCCTTGAGCTCGATGTTGAAATCGAAGGCCGGCGAAAGGCGGAACTTGCTGAGCAGACCGTAGGTAAAGGCGAGCTCCTGATTGGTGGAGGCGCCGAAGTCGCGCTGGCTCTTGTCCGTGAAGTTCGAGGCCATGTAACCGAAGCCGACGAACGGCACGGCGTACCACGCGCGATCCTCCCGGTAACCGCCGATCCAGTTCGAGACGTTGAGCATCACATCCGTGTGGACGAACATGTACGGCCAGTCCATCTTGCCCTTTTCGGGATCGTAGTTATTGAACCAGCCGCCTTGCAGCTGCGCCCGAAGACCGACGACGGGATGCACCCATTTCGTCAGCGAGAAATTGCCTTCGAACCCGATGCGGTCGCCGAAGGACTTGAGGTTGCTGCCGTTGCTGAACGCCGTACCGGCTCCCGCACCGACCGAAATTTCCCAGTTGTCCCAGAATCCGTTGGAAACGAAGCCCGCGAAACTCGGCTTCTTGGGGGTGTCTTGTGCCCATGCGGCCGAGGCGAAGGCCGCGATCAGGAAGGTAAGATAAATTTTCTTCATAACTAATTAAATTAAAAAGTTATTGTCACTGCGCTAAAATACAGCATTTCTCTCAAAAACCATTCTCTTCCGCCTCAAAAGTTCAGCCAAAGAGCGTTTTCGATCAGAAAAGGCCGGAAGAGAGAACCCTTCCGGCCTTTTCTGAATATCCGGTCAGACCATTCGGCGGAGGATCATCCGCACTTGGAATAGCCGCACGACATGCAGGTCAGGCATCCGTTCTGATAGGCCATGTTCTCCTGACCGCAGCTCGGGCACTTGCCCTTGGACTTCGTGCCATCGACGATGTACTGTTTCAGCGCGCGGCATACGCCCGTCTTCCAGGTGTTGATCGACTCGCTGTCCAGATGCAGGGACTCGATCAGCGACACGGTCTTCTCGATCGGCATGCCGTGGCGCAGTACGCCCGAGATCAGTTTCGCATAGTTCCAGAACTCCTCGTTGAACAGGCGCGAGATGCCGCCGATGGTGTTCGTATAGCCGTAACGGTCGGTGTACTGGAAGTCGTAGCGTTTCGTGCCGTCCTCCTCGCGCACTTTGATAATGAATCCCTTCTTGATCTTCGGCGGGATATACATGGCATCCTCCTCGATCTTGCCGGTGAAGACCTCGTAGGGGCGTCCGTCCTGCAAGCCCACGAAGGCGATCCAGTCTTCGGTGCCGTTCTTGAAGCGCACGATGTCGGCGGGAATGGACTTCGGACGCTTCTGCACCTCGCCGGGATGCCCCTCGCAGCGCTTCTTTTTCTTGGAGTTCTTCTCCAGCAGCACGCCGTCGCGGCAGCCGTCGCGGTAGACCGTGACGCCCTTGCAGCCACACTCCCACGCCGTGCGGTAAACGTCGGCCACCAGCGCCTCCGAAACGTTGTTCGGCAGATTCACCGTCACCGAGATCGAGTGATCAACCCACTTCTGGATGGCACCCTGCATCTTCACCTTGGCCACCCAGTCGATGTCATTGGCCGTAGCGCCGTGGTAGGGCGACGCGGCGACCCACTGGTCCAGCTCGGCGTCGGAGATCGTCGAGAGCTTCGACGTGTCGTATCCGTTCGCCTCCAGCCACTTCACGAAATTGTGGTGGTAGACGTTGTACTCCTGGAACTTTTCGCCCGTTTCGTCCTCGTAATCGACATGCGTGTCGTGGTCCGAGGGGTTGATCTTGCGGCGGCGCTTGTAAACCGTGCGGAACACCGGTTCGATGCCCGACGTGGTCTGCGACATGAGCGACGTGGTGCCCGTCGGGGCGATGGTCAGCATGGCGATATTGCGGCGGCCGACCTTCGTCATCTCCTCGTAGAGTGCCGGATCGGCCTCGCGGATGCGGGCGATCATCGGGTTGTTCGCCTCCTTGGCGGCATCGTAGATCGGGAAGGCTCCGCGCTCGGCGGCCAGCTTCACCGACGCGCCGTAAGCGGCCAGCGCGAGGGTCTTCTGCACCTCGACGGCGAAATCGATCGCCTCCTGCGTACCGTAGCGCAACCCCAGGGCGGCGAGCATGTCGCCCTCGGCCGTAATGCCGAGCCCCGTGCGGCGGCCCTTCTGCGCCATTTCGCGGATCTTCTTCCACAGCTCCAGTTCCACGCGGCGCACGTCCAGATCTTCGGGGTCGTCCTCGATCTTCTTGATGATCAGCTCGACCTTCTCCAATTCGAGGTCGATGATGTCGTCCATCATGTGCATCGCCTTGCCGACATGGTCGCGGAACTTGTCGAAATCGAACTTCGCGTCGGCCTTGAAGGGATTCTCCACGTAGCTCAGCAGATTCATGGCCAGCAGGCGGCACGAGTCGTAGGGGCAGAGCGGAATCTCGCCGCAGGGGTTGGTCGAGACCGTCGTGAAGCCTTCGTCGGCATAGCAGTCGGGGATGCTCTCGCGGATGATCGTATCCCAGAACAGCACGCCCGGCTCGGCCGATTTCCACGCATTGTGGATGATCTTCTCCCAGAGTTTCTTGGCGTCGATGTCCTGTTCGTACTTGGGGGCATCCGACTTGATCGGGAACTGCTGGTGGTATTTCTTGCCGGCGAGCGCCGCACGCATGAACTCGTCGTCGATCTTGATCGAGACGTTGGCGCCCGTCACCTTGCCCGTATCGACCTTGGCGTCGATGAACCGCTCGGCATCGGGGTGCTTGATCGACAGCGACAGCATCAGCGCGCCGCGCCGGCCGTCCTGCGCCACCTCGCGCGTGGAGTTCGAATAGCGCTCCATGAAGGGCACGATACCCGTCGAGGTCAGCGCCGAGTTGAGCACCGGACTGCCCGTGGGACGGATGTGCGAGAGGTCGTGCCCCACGCCGCCGCGCCGCTTCATCAGCTGCACCTGCTCTTCGTCCATGCGGAAGATGCCGCCGTAGGAGTCGGCGGGATGCTTGTGGCCGATCACGAAGCAGTTCGACAGCGACGCCACCTGGAAATTATTGCCGATGCCGGTCATCGGTCCGCCCTGCGGAATGACGTAACGGAAATGATCGAGCAGCTCGAACGCCTCCCCCTCCGAAAGGGGATTGGGGTATTTGCGTTCGATCCGGGCGATCTCGCCGGCGATACGTTCGTGCATCTCGCGCGGCGACTTCTCGTAAATGTTTCCGAAAGAGTCTTTGAGGGCGTACTTGCTCACCCACACCGTGGCGGCAAGATCGTCTCCGTCGAAATAGACTTTCGACTCGGCAACCGCATCGTTGTAATTGACTTTCTGCGGCGCTTCAGCTTTGGTGGCTTTTGACATAACTACTTTATACTTATCTATTTTCTCAGATTTCTGCATTCCGCCGGAGAGGAAGATCCCGGGTTTACAAAATTGCGGCTTTTCCCGATAAAAAACCAACGGCGGGGAGCTATTTTATCCACAAATTATCTACAAAAAACGAAAAGGAGCGTCCCAGACATCCGGGACGCACCTTGCGGATTGTCCGCGGAAGTTATTTCACCGCCACGGCGTCTATCTCGACCAGCGCCCCCATCGGCAGCGCCGCGACTTCGTAACACATGCGCGCGGGCATCTCCGCCGTGAAGAACTCGGCATAGACGGCGTTCATGGCGGCGAAATCGCCGATAGACTGCAACAGAACGGTGGTTTTCACCACGTCGGAATAATCGTATCCGGCTTCGCGGAGGATGTGGCCGAGATTCGTGAGCGACTGGCGCGTCTGGGCGTCGATCCCCTCGGCCATCCGGCCCGCCGCGGCGTCGATCGGGAGCTGTCCCGAGACATAGAGCGCGCCACCGGCCTCCACGGCCTGCGAATAGGGCCCCACGGCTTTAGGCGCACGGGGCGATGCGATGATGGTTTTCATAGGCAATAATGTCGTTTGCGACACCAAAGGTACGATTAATTCCCTATATTTGCAGCAACGAACAAACGAAAATCAGATGAAGATTTTGCTCAGAATCGCGGTTGTCGCTGTCGCCGGGGCACTTATCGCCGGATGCTGCAACTGCCGCGCCTACCAGAAAAAAGCCCGCCGCCCGCTGGTGGGAACCGAATGGCAGCTGATCCAGCTCGGCGGGGAGACCGTCCGTCCCGAGAAGGGCACGTTCACCCTCACGCTGCTGACCGAAGGCAACCGCCTGTCGGCCGTCGGAGCCTGCAACCGTCTGTCGGGGGTCTACAAGACCGACGACAAACGCACCCTGAAAATGGGGCCTATCGCCTCGACGATGATGGCCTGCCCCGGCATGGAGCGGGAACACGCCTTCGCCCGGGCGCTCGAAGCGACGACCCACTACGACATGGACGGTCCGATGCTGCTGCTGCTGAGCGACGGCGAACTGCGCGCCGTCTTCCAGGCGATGCCCTGACGGAACCGTCCCGCAAAAACATCCCGGTCCTCTGTTGAAGAGAACCGGGATGTTCAGTTTCAGCGGAAACGGTCTATTTCAGGTGCGGATTCAGGCGTCCCCACTCCTCCACGGGAGGCAGGATGCCCATCGAGATCACCTCGTCGCGCAGTTTGCACAGGTGCTCGTAGCTCTCCGTGAGCTTCTTGTGCTCTGCGGCCGTGCCCTGCACGTTCTTATAGGCGACGCCCTCTTTCGTGATGGTGGTCTCCATCGCCATCAGGATATGCTTGAACTCGTCGTTGTGCACGAACACGCCGGCGGGGTATTCGAACGGCTTGCCGCCCATGGCCGCCGCGATCATGCAGATCGAGAGGTAGGCCGGGCTCTGGAACGACGAACGGCCCCGCAGGTCGATGATGTGCTTGCCGCCCTGGATCACCCGCTGCTGCAAGTCGGCCCAGTCGCCCTCGGGCATCTCCTTGCCGATCAGTTCCGAAAGGGGGCGTCCGGCGACGAGCGTCGTCGAGGCGAAGACCGCCATCTGCTCACCGTGGCCGCCGTAGGTGCGGCAGTTGCGGATTTCGTCGGGCGAAATCTTGAAATATTTGGCCAGCTCCGAGCGCAGGCGCGTCGAATCCAACGCCGCGAGGGTCGAAACCTGCGAGGGTTTCAGCCCCGCGTAGATCAGCGCGATGAGGCCCGTGATGTCGGCCGGATTGAAGACCACCACGACATGCTTCACATCGGGGCAATAGGCTTTGAGGTCTTTGCCGAACTGGGCGGCGATCTCGGCGTTGCCTTTCAGCAGGTCCTCGCGCGTCATGCCCGCCTTGCGGGCTGCGCCGCCCGACGATACGACATAGGACGCACCGGTCAGGGCCTCCTTGATGTCGGTCGTCCAGGTGATGTTCGCACCCTCGAAAGCGCAGTGGAAAAGTTCCTCGGCCACGCCCTCGAGCGCCGGTCCGTAAGGATCGTACAGGCAAATGTTGGGCGTCAGGCGCATCATCAGCGCCGTCTGAGCCATGTTCGAGCCGATCATGCCGGCCGCACCCACGATGGTGAGTTTTTCGTTCGTTACAAAATCCATAGTTATATTGTGTTTTGGTACCTTCGTTGCCGCGGCCGGCGGCCGCATTTCGGCTCCAGCCGCAACCCGCTCGTTAGGCGGGGTCTATCTCCCGGCGGTTGAGCAGGGCGTGGGTGATCGTCAGTTCATCGACGTATTCCAGCTCGTCGCCGAAGCCGATGCCCCGGGCGATGGAGGTGATTTTCAGTCCGGGGAACTGCCTCAGGCGGTTCATCAGGTAGAAAAGCGTCGTTTCGCCCTCGACCGAGGTCGAGATGGCGAGGATCACCTCCTTCACCCCGCCGCGGGCGATGCGTTCGCACAGCAGGTCGATCTTCAGATCCGAGGGCGAAATGCCCTGCATCGGCGAGATCACCCCGCCCAGCACGTGATACATGCCCCGGTACTGGCGCGTGTTCTCGATCGAAAGCACGTCGGCGACCTGCTCCACGACGCAGATCGTCGCATGGTCCCGCTCCCGGTCGGCGCAGATCGGGCAGACCTCCTCGTCGGAGAGGTTGTTGCACAGCGAGCAGTACTTCACCTCGTTGCGGAAGCGGTCGATGCTGGCGGTCATCTCGGCCACCGAATCCCGCTCCATGCGCAGGATGTGGATGGCCAGGCGCAGCGCCGTGCGGCGTCCCACGCCCGGGAGCTTCGAAAGCTCGCCGACGACATCCTGTAAAAGTTTCGACATCTAAATCGTTTCGATCGTTTTACATTCGAGCCACCCTTTCTTGCCGTCGGCAATGGTGATCTCGCACCAGTTGTCCAAACGGTCGGTGATCTCGACGAGCGTTCCCTCGTGCAGCACGAAGAGGTCCGTGGCCGACTTGTCGGGCGAACTCTTCACGGCCGTCGAGAGCGACATCACCACGGCCTGCGTGTCGTCCAGCATCTCGCGCCGCTCGCCCACGGCGAACCAGCTCGTGAGCATGAACGCCGCCGCCGCGACGAGCGTTCCATAGAACCCCGTCTTGCGCAGCGGCAAACGCTGTGCCAGCAGGTAGGTCAGAAACAGCGCCAGCGCGCAAACCAACGCCGCGAGCGACAGGATGCTCCACGCCGTGCAGCTCATCGTGTGGCGCACGCCGCGCATCCACTCCGTGAGGAAAAACTCGGGAATCTGCTCGATATTGTCTTTCGTGCGGGCCTCGGCGACGCTCAGGTTGTAGCGGATGTCGTCGCTGCCCGGAGCAAGCCGCAGGGCCCGGCGGTAGAAGAGGATGGATTTGCCCAGCTGCCCCTCCTTGAAGTAGGCGTTGGCCAGGTTGTAGTAGAGTTTCACGGAGGAGAGTCCCTGCGCGAGAATTCCTTCGTAAATCTCCGCCGCAGCGTGGTAATCCCCGTTGACATAGGCCGTATTGGCCCGGTCCCACAGCTGTTCGGGCGAAGCCGCCTCCGCGGCGGGCTCTTCTCCGACGGCCGCAGCGTACGCCGCGGTGTCGGCGGGCTCCTGCGCCCATGCGCACGGAACGCCGAATGACAGGATCAGAAATAGGGTCAATCGCTTCATAACAACTATCGTTTTATCACCGACTCGATGCGCGAAATCAGGTTCACGCCCTCGGAATAAACGTCGCCCATGCGGGCCGACTCCACGGGCGAATACTGCGCCTCGTCGCACTGGGTGATGATGGCCGTGAACCGCTGCGAATCCTCGGACGAAACGCCCCGTTTGTGCAGCTCCTCGCGGACGTTCTCTTTCGTGAGGTTGGCGACGGGGATGTTGAACTTGTCGCTCATGTAGCCCCACAGCGCCCGCAGCATCTCTTCGTAGAAGGCGTGGCGGTTCTGCTCCTCCATGTAGCGCCGGGCAGCGCGGAAACGCTGCACGGCGACCTTGTTGGCCCGCTTGCCGCGCACGAGGGCGACGTTCTGCGACTCGCGGATCTGCCTCCGCAGAGCGACGTAGATCATGGCGAACACCACGAGGATGCCCCCCAGGAGAATCCAGTAGGCCGCGCTGAAAATGAACGGCTCGCGCTCCGAACGCAGCTGCGCCCCTTTCAGCTTGATGTAGCGGATGTCCTGCCCCAGCATCTTCACCTCCTCCTTCGACATGCCGCGGCCCTGCATCACCACCGCATCGCCTCCGCCGCCGCGGGCGTCGGGGGTGATTTCGAGTGTCATCGGCTTCGATTTCAGCGTCACGTACTGCATCCGCTGGGGGTCGAAGAAGGTGAACTCGACGGGTTCGAGGTCGTAGGTGCCTTCGGCCCGCGCGATGAAGGGATATTCGAACTGGCGGTAGCCGGAGATGCCCGACGACGAGGTGTTGATCGACTCGGTGGTCTTGACGTTATACTGCTCGAACGAAGTCGGCAGCGGCAGTTTCGGAGCCTGGACGAAGGTGAGGTTGCCCGTACCGGAGATCTTCACCGTGACGGTCGCGCCCGAGTTGGCCGCGATGCGTTCCGAGGGGAACTGGGCGTCCATCGTGAAGTTGCCCACGGCGCCGCTGAAGCTGGCCGGAGCGCCCGTCGGAAGCGGTTTGACCGTAACCGCCGCCCGCTGGCTCTGCACCTTGCGGGGCACGTTGTAGACCTCGCGGCCGCTTCCGAAGAAGGGGTCGGCGTTGCGGCTCTGCACCACGACCTGCGCCACGACGGTCATCTCCACGGGTTCGATGGCCAGCGCCCCCACCTGCTGCGGATAGAGCAGGTAGTCGTACAGCACGCGCGTCTCGTAGACCTTGCCGTTGTAGGTCTCGCGCCCCACGCGGCCCGCATTGGGGTCGGTGAGGTCCTGCGACCAGAAGCCGTTGAACGACGGGGCCGATTCGGGCACGATGTTCACGTAAGGAACGCGGGTGTAGAGCTTGAAAGCCACGTGCAGCGGCTCGTTCTTGTAGACCGACGTGCGCGACACGACGGCCCGCAGCAGGATGTCGTCCTTGCCGATCTGGCTCTGGGCGTCGGTCTGCGCGTCGTCCGGGCGGTGCGACCCGCTCTGCTGCCGCGCCCCGGAGCCTTCGCCCTCGTTGACGATCTCGACGGGCAGCGGCCGGGTCCGGTAGGTCGTGCCATCGACCTTGACCTCCGCGGCGCCGACGGTCACGTTGCCCGCGGCCTGCGGCAGCAGCACGAAGGTGTAGGTGTAGCTGACGCTCTTGGTCATCGAACCGTTGATGATCTGGACCGACGAACCCTGCGAAACGGCGGGTCCGGCCAGCACGTCGAACCCCTCGAACGAAGGCGCCTTGAAACTGTCTTCGTCGGGTTTGGCGTTCAGCGCGAATTCCACACGGAACGCCTCGCCGACGGCGACCGTCAACGGCGAATTGGCCTCAAAAGTGACCTTCTCGGCAGCGTATGCCGAGAAGATCGCCAGCACGGGAAGTGCCGTCAGGAATATTTTTGCAAAAAAACCTCTCATCGAACTTGCCATAAAATCGTTCGTACGGTTTTACAACGTAAAGTTTTGCCCCTTAGTATCTCCGGGGACGGATTTCAGTGCTTGAAATCGGCGAAGAAGTCGTTCCCCTTGTCATCGACGATGATGAACGCGGGGAAGTTCTCGACGTAGATCTTGCGCACGGCCTCCATGCCCAGCTCGGGGAAATCGACGACCTCGACCGACTTGATGGAGTTCTTCGCAAGGATCGCGGCGGGACCGCCGATCGAACCCAGGTAGAAGCCTCCGTGGGCCTTGCAGGCGTCGGTCACCTGCTGCGAACGGTTGCCCTTGGCCACCATCACCAGCGAACCGCCGTGCTCCTGGAACAGGTCCACATAGGGGTCCATGCGCCCGGCCGTCGTGGGGCCGAACGAACCCGAAGCCATGCCCTGCGGCGTCTTGGCCGGACCGGCGTAGTAAACCGGGTGTTTCTTGAAGTACTCGGGCATCGGCTTGCCCTCGTCGAGCATCCGCTTGATGCGGGCGTGCGCGATGTCGCGGGCGACGATCAGCGTGCCCCGGAGGTTCAGGCGCGTCTTGATCGGGTATTTGGTGAGAATCTCGCGCACCTTGTCCATGCCCTCGTCGAGGTCGATGTCCACGGCCGGCGACATGGCGGGAGCCTCCTTCGGCAGGAAGCGCGCGGGGTTCTTCTCCAGCTCTTCGAGGAAGATGCCCTCGGGCGTGATCTTGGCCTTGACGTTCCGGTCGGCCGAGCAGCTGACGCCGATGGCCACGGGGCACGAAGCCGCATGGCGCGGGGCGCGGATCACGCGCACGTCGTGCACGAGGTATTTGCCGCCGAACTGGGCGCCGACGCCGCTCTCCCGGCAGATTTTCAGCACCTTCTCCTCCCACTCGAGGTCGCGGAAGCAGCGGCCGCCCTCGTTGCCCGAGGTGGGCAGTTCGTCGAGATAGCCGGCCGAAGCCTTCTTCACCGTCGAGAGGCACATCTCGGCCGACGTGCCGCCGATGCAGATGGCGAGGTGGTAGGGCGGGCAGGCCGACGTGCCGAGGTCGTAGATATGCTGCTGGATGAATTTCGTGAGCGACTCCTCGTTGAGCAGCGCCTTGGTCTGCTGATAGAGGAAGGTCTTGTTGGCCGAACCGCCGCCCTTGGTGATGAAGAGGAATTCGTACTCCATGCCGGGCTTGCCGCCGTAGATGTCGATCTGCGCCGGGAGGTTCGTGCCGGAGTTCTTCTCGTCGGTCATCGTGAAGGGCACGACCTGCGAATAGCGCAGGTTGCGGTCCTTGTAGGTTTCGTAAACGCCCCGGGCGATGCACTCGGCGTCGTCGGCACCCGTCCAAACGTCCTCGCCCTTGTGGCCGATGCAGATGGCCGTGCCGGTGTCCTGGCAGGTCGGAAGCTCGCCCTCGGCCGCGACGACCTGGTTCAGCAGCATCGTGTAGGCCACGAACTTGTCGTTGTCGGTGGCTTCGGGGTCTTCGAGGATGTTGCGCAGCTTCTGGAGGTGTGCGGCGCGCAGGTAGAACGACACGTCGGCGTAAGCCTCTTTCGAAAGCAGTTCGAGCCCCTTGGGATCTACTTTGAGGATCTTGCGGCCGTCGCACTCCACGACTTTCACATACTCCTTCGTCAAAAGACGGTACTTGGTTTTGTCGTCCTGAATCGGAAACGGCTCCTGATAGATGAATTCTGCCATGATCGTATTTGTTTGTTGTTTGCTTGCGGTGGATAATTCATGCAAAAATACAAAAAACAATCCGGATTGCGCAACTATTTCCCGCCGGCTGTTATTTTTTTCACAAAAAGAGGCTATTATTTAGATTTTTTAGTAAATTTGTACGGTTTTTTGAGAGCAAAATTCACTAAACATCTAATATTATGGTATCGTACAAAGATCTCGGTCTTGTGAACACGCGCGACATGTTCGCCAAGGCCATCAAAGGAGGTTACGCCGTTCCGGCATTCAACTTCAACAACATGGAGCAGCTCCAGGCTATCATCATGGCCTCTGCCGAGACCAAATCGCCCGTCATCCTCCAGGTGTCGAAAGGCGCGCGCAACTACGCCAACCAGACGCTGCTGCGCTACATGGCCGAAGGAGCCGTAGAGTACGCCAAGGAGCTGGGCTGGGCCAAACCCCAGATCGTGCTGCACCTCGACCACGGCGATTCGTTCGAACTGTGCAAGAGCTGCGTGGACATGGGCTTCTCGTCGGTAATGATCGACGGTTCGGCGCTCCCCTACGACGAGAACGTCGCCCTGACGAAGCAGGTCGTGGAGTATGCCCACAAGTACGACGTAACGGTCGAAGGCGAGCTGGGCGTGCTGGCCGGCGTCGAGGACGAGGTAGCCTCCGAAGTCAGCCACTACACCAAACCCGAAGAGGTCGTGGATTTCGTGACCAAGACGGGCGTGGATTCGCTGGCCATCTCGATCGGCACCTCGCACGGAGCCTACAAGTTCACCCCCGAGCAGTGCACCGTAGACCCCAAGACGGGCCGTCTGGTTCCGCCCCCTCTGGCATTCGACGTGCTGGCCGCCATCGAGAAGGAGCTTCCGGGCTTCCCCATCGTGCTGCACGGCTCGTCGTCGGTACCCCAGGAGGAGGTCGAGACGATCAACAAGTACGGCGGTGCGCTGAAAGCTGCCGTAGGCATCCCCGAGGAGGAGCTCCGCAAGGCCGCCAAGAGCGCCGTCTGCAAGATCAACATCGACTCCGACTCGCGTCTGGCCATGACCGCCGCCATCCGCGAGGTCTTCGCCACCAAGCCCGCCGAGTTCGACCCCCGCAAGTACCTGGGTCCGGCCCGCGACAACATGAAGAAGCTCTACATCCACAAGATCAAGGAGGTTCTCGGTTCGGACGGCAAAGCCGAATAAGCGGAGATCTCCGCCATACGAAAACAAGCCGGGCGTTTGCCCGGCTTGTTTTTTATGTCGGCGGAAAACGGTTTCCCGCGCAAAAGGCGCTCTGAAACGCCCTGAGCCGCGGCCGCCCTAAAACCGGTTTCTTAAACCGGGGTCATTCGACCGTCACCCGGAAGCGGCACTCCGAATCCCCCGCGAGGACGGTCCGGAGCGTCTCCATCCGGACGCTCTTGTCGGGAATCAGCTCCCGGTAGACGCAAAGGATGCTCTGGCGGGAGCACTCGCAGTGGGTCGGAGCCTCGACGAATCCGGCTTCGACCTGCGGACAGAGACAGCGGGGGTACCCGATCTCATAGACCCGCCCCGGCTCGATGACATCGGCGAAAAAGTACTCCGAGCGGCCGTACTTCGCATACTGCCGGTCGAGGTCGCAGCCGCACTCCTCGAACTGCCTGCGGAGTTCCGTCAGGACGGCGCCTTTCACGCAATTCTCGGCGGCCGGGCGGTAAAGTCTTCCGCGCACGTCGGCAGGAAGGCTCCCGACGGCCTCCTCCAAAATCCGGTAAAAAGCCTGCGCCTGCCGCAAATTATAGTCATTTTCCATATTCCGTTTCCCTTATATTATCGAAAGCGGATGCGCAGAACCGGATGAAAAACGCCCGGACTTACCGCCGCCCCCCTAAATCCCGCCTCTCAGGCGGGGTTCCACGAACTCCCTGACGCGGCGCGTGTACTCAGCCCGGTTGTCCCGGTAGGAGACGGCGTGCGCGGCGCCCGGCACCACCCACAGCTCCTTTTCGCCCGGCTTGGCCTCGTAAAGCGGATAGACCATCCGCGTAGGGACGTAGCCGTCGGCGTCGCCGTGGATGAACAGCATCGGCAGCCGGCATTTCGCCACCTGCTTCAGGGCCGAAGCCTCGCTGAAATCCCATCCGTATTTCAGCCGGCACAGCCAGCTCGCCACGTCGAGCAGCGGGAAGGCCGGCAGCCCGAACTGATCTTCGAGCTCCTTGGCGAACTGGTCCCGGACGCTCGTGTAGCCGCAGTCCTCGACGAAACACTTCACATAGGGGCGTTGTTCCTCGCCCGAAACCATCATCGTCGTCGCGGCGCCCATCGAGATGCCGTGAACCACCATCCGCGTATCCCCGCCGAAGATATCGTTGGCGATCTCCATCCACCGCAGCACGTCGAGACGGTCCTTCCACCCCATCTGAATGGCCCGTCCTTCGCTCTGCCCGTGGTAATAAAGGTCCGGCAACAGGATGTTGCACCCCAGATCGTGATTGTAGAGATAGCCGATCATCAGCATCCGCACGGCGTTGTCCGTGTAGCCGTGGACGATCACCGCCGTCCGGTCCGTCGGTTCGGGAGCCGCTGCATAGATTGCGTGCAGCCGCTCGCCCTCTGCGCCGAGGATCACCGTATCGCGCAGCGCCCCGGTGCGTTCGAGGCTGTCGATCCACGGTTGCAGGAAGGGGTATTCGGCATACATATATTTATAAGAGGAGGCATTTTTCGCCTCCATCGTCGCGTCGGGCGTCAGCGAATAGGAGAGCAGATAGAGGCTGCCGCCCGTGACGACGGCCGCCGACAGCAGCAAAAGGACGAGTAAACTTCGGACAATGCGTTTCATGGCCTACTCCGCAGCAAGTTTCGTGCGGATGTGCGCCAGCATGTCGTCGGTCATGCGCGAGAGGTCCCATTCGGGTTTCCAGCCCCACTCCTCGCGGGCGCAGGTGTCGTCCAGCGAATTGGGCCAGCTCTCGGCGATCTCCTTCTTCACGGGATCGACGTTGTAGTCCATCGTGAACGCGGGCAGCCGCTTTTTGATCTCGGCGCAGATGATCTCGGGCGTGAAGCTCATCGAAGCGAGGTTGAAGCTGTTGCGGTGGCAGAGTTTCGCAGGATCGGCCTCCATCAGCTCGACGCAGGCGCGCAGGGCGTCGGGCATGTAGATCATGTCCATGTAAACGTCCGACGGCACCGGGCAGGTGAATTTCCCCGAGCGGATCGCCTCGTAGTAGATCTCCACGGCATAGTCCGTCGTGCCGCCGCCGGGCAGCGTGACGCTCGAAATAATGCCCGGGAAGCGCACCGAACGGGTATCGACGCCGTATTTGTGGTGGTAGTAGTTTCCGAGCAGCTCGCCCGTGACCTTGCAGATACCGTAGATGGTCGTGGGCTGCATGATCGTATCCTGCGGGGTTCCGTCCTTGGGCGACGAAGGTCCGAAAGCGCCGATCGACGAGGGGGTGAACAGCGCGCAATGGTGCTGGCAGGCCACTTCGAGCGAGTTGTTGAGCGCACCCATGTTGACGTTCCAGGCCATCTGGGGATTGCGTTCGCCGACGGCCGACAGCAGCGCCACGAGGTTGAAGATCGTATCGATGCGGTAGCGGGCCACGACCGAAGCCATAGCCGTCGCATCAAGGGCGTTCAGCACCTCGAAGGGCCCGTCCTCGGCCAAAGTACGACATTCGCGCATATCGGTTGCCACGACGTTCGCACCGCCGTAGATCCCGCGCAGAAAAACTGTCAGCTCGGAACCTATCTGGCCTCCGGCGCCTACTATCAGGATACGTTTCATTTGTATTTTATTATAATTCGGAAGTAAAGATAGAAAATAATTGTGAAATGTGTACATTTTTTTGGTCTTTTCATTTTTCTTATGTACTTTTGCACCACTCGAAAGAGGAATGTTGCTGACATAGCTCAGTGGTAGAGCACTTCCTTGGTAAGGAAGAGGTCCCGGGTTCAAGTCCCGGTGTCAGCTCAGGCAACGAAAGCGGCAGTTCCGATGAACTGCCGCTTTTCTCTTTTGCGGAGAGGGGCTCTTTTCCGTTTCAGGACAACTTCGCAATCAAATAGGACTAACGCCATAGGCTGCGGGAACGTAACTTTGCAGCATAAAATTTTTCCACCATGCGCATTCACGTCAATCCCGCTTCGGATCGCCTGCGGAGCTTCGCGGAACACCTCCCCGAACTGTTCGAAAACGGCGGCGAGGTACTCCATACCGGACGCAACACGATCAAAGCCTTCGACGTTGGGGGGGGGTATCGGGTCGCGGTCAAACGTTTCCGCCGTCCGAACCTGTTCCAGGCTTTCGTCTACACCTTCTTCCGCCGGAGCAAGGCCCGCCGCTCCTACGAACACGCCGTGCGGCTGCGGGCGCTGGGCATCGACTCGCCCGAACCGATCGCGTGGAGCGAATACCGCCGCCACGGGCTGCTGAGCGACAGCTACTACATCTCGCGCTGCTCGGACTACACGCCCCTGTCGCAGACCACCGGACACTTCCCCTCGGCCGGAACCGTCCCCGTGCTGGAAGCCTTCGCCCGCTTCGCCGGACAGCTCCACGAACAGGGAATCGAACACCGGGACTTCAACCACGGCAACGTCCTCTGGCGCCGCGACACGGCGACGGGCGCCATCCGCTTCCAGCTGATCGACATCAACCGCATGCGGTTCGCCGACCGGCCGCTGCGGCCCCGCGCCTGCATGGTCAACCTGCGGCGGCTCTCCTGCCCCGCCGTGGCGTTCCTCTTCATCCTCGACCGCTACGCCGAAGCCCGCGGCTGGAACATCGACGACACGTTGCTGCAAGGCACCTTCTTCCGCCTCGCCTTCGGACGCCGCAAGGAACTGCGCAAGCGGTTCCGGCGCCGCAAACGCTGATTTTCGCAAAAAAACGGCTCCGGAGTTTGGTTTTCCGGATTATTTCGCTACATTTGCCGATGATAAAGTCCATCTCGACCATGAGAGCATACGGTTTCGCATATTATTTTTATTACTTTTTCTTTTACGGCAAGGGAAAAAGCGGGATCGCGTGCAATTAACTGTATGAAATTAGAGATATAGATTAATGATGATACGAAAATCCCGCTCGGCCGAGCGGGATTTTCTTTTTCGAACGAACTATGGAACAGATCGCAATACAGGGCATCGCAGGATGCTATCACGAAACGGCAGCGCGCAGCTACTTCAACGACCGGCAGATCGGCATCCTCCCCTGCCTGAGCTTCGACGAACTGTTCGCCCGAATGGCGGCGAACCCCTCGCTGCTGGGCATCGCGGCCATCGAGAACACCATCGCGGGCAGCCTGCTCCCCAACCACGAATTGTTGCAGCAGAGCCGCGCACGGATCATCGGCGAGCAGAAACTCCGCATCTCGCACGTGCTGGCCGCGCTGCCCGGACAGACGCTCGGCGAGATCGGCGAGGTCCACTCCCACCCGATCGCGCTGATGCAGTGCGGCGACTTTCTCAAGGCGCACCCCGCGATGAAGATCGTCGAACGCGACGACACGGCCGGCAGCGCCCGGGAGATCGCCCGGGAGCGGCTCGCGGGAACGGCCGCTATCTGCGGCGCCGATGCGGCGGAACTCTACGGGCTCGAAATCCTCAGCCGCGGCATCGAGACCAACAAACACAACTTCACGCGCTTCCTGCTCCTGGCCGACGAGAGCCGCGCCGCAGCCTTCGCCGACCCCGCGAACACGAACAAAGCCTCGCTGCTCTTCACCCTTTCGCACACCCGGGGAAGCCTCTCGAAAGTGCTCACCGTCCTCTCGTTCTACGACATCAACCTCACCAAGATACAGTCGCTGCCGATCATCGGCCGCGAATGGGAGTACCGCTTCTACGTCGATGTCACGTTCGACGACCCGGTGCGCTACCGGCAGGCCATCGACGCCGCCCGGCCCCTCACCAGCGACTTCCGCATTCTGGGCGAATACGCCGAATGCCCCAACCCCGCAATCTAATACGAATCGAAAACAATAAAATCAGCTCACTATGAACGACATTCAACCCATCACGCTTCCCGGGATCGATCCCCGGCGACCTCTGGTCATCGCAGGCCCTTGCAGCGCCGAAACCGAAGAACAGGTCATGGAGACCGCCCGCTCGCTGGCCGCAGAGGGATTCCGCATCTACCGCGCCGGACTGTGGAAACCCCGCACCAAGCCGGGAGGCTTCGAAGGCGTCGGCGAGGCCGGCATCGCCTGGCTCCAGCGCGTGAAACGTGAAACGGGGATGTACACCGCCACCGAGGTGGCCACCCGCGAGCACGTCGCCATAGCGCTGAAGGGCGGCATCGACCTGCTCTGGATCGGCGCCCGCACGGCGGCCAACCCCTTCGCCATGCAGGAGATCGCCGACGCCCTGCGCGGCGTGGACGTGCCGGTGCTGGTGAAGAATCCCGTGAGCCCCGACCTCGAACTGTGGATCGGCGCCATCGAACGCATCTACAACGCCGGCATCCGCCGCATCGGGGCCATCCACCGCGGCTTCTCGTCGATCGACAAGAACCTCTACCGCAACCATCCGCTGTGGGCCGTGCCCATCGAGCTGCACCGCCGCATCCCGGCGCTGCCGATCTTCTGCGACCCCAGCCACATCGGCGGCAAGCGCGAACTGATCGCCCCGCTCTCGCAGCAGGCCATGGACCTCGGGTTCGGCGGACTGATCGTCGAATCGCACTGCAAGCCCGACTGCGCATGGAGCGACAAGGCCCAGCAGGTGACGCCCGACGCGCTGGCCTACATCATCCGCAACCTCGTGATCCGCGACCAGACGATCACCACCGAGAGCCTCACCGAACTGCGCTCGCAGATCGACAAGCTCGACGACGAACTGCTGGAACTGCTGACCCGCCGCATGCGCGTCTCGCGCGACATCGGGCAGTACAAGAAGGAGCACAACATGCCCGTTCTGCAAGCCCAGCGTTACGACGAACTGCTGGCGCGCCGCGCCGGGCAGGCCGAGCAGATGGGCATGGACCGCGAATTCATGCGCACCGTCCTGCAAGCCATCCACGAAGAGTCGATCCGTCAGCAGATGGAGGTGCTGGGACGGGCGTAAGGGCCCGTTCCGCGGCGGGCCGCAGGAGGGAGCGTTATTACATTTCGGTTAAATATCCCCGCAGGGCGTGTAACAACGGTGAATGTTGCGTAATTTTGAGGCGGATTCAAACCTCGTATGTATGGCAAAACACAAAATCCTGGTGGTCGATGACGAAGAGTCGCTGTGCGAGATCCTGCAATTCAACCTCGAAGTCGAGGGTTACGAGGTCGATGTGGCGTACAGCGCCGAGCAGGCCCTCGGAATGCACCCCGAGCGTTATTCGCTGATCCTGCTCGATGTCATGATGGGCGAAATGAGCGGCTTCCGGATGGCCCGGCTGCTGAAAGACGACCCCGCGACGGCGAAGGTCCCGGTGATCTTCTGCACGGCGAAGGACTCCGAAGACGACACGGTCGCCGGACTGAACCTCGGGGCCGACGACTACATCGCCAAGCCGTTCTCGGTGCGCGAGGTGCTGGCCCGCGTGCGGAGCGTCCTGCGACGCACGGCCGAAGCTCCGGCGGAGCAGGAGACGGTTGCCTTCGAAGGGCTCGGCATGGACCTCCGGCGCAAAGTCTGCACGCTGGACGGCAAAGAACTGGCGCTCACCAAGAAGGAGTTCGAGATACTGGCCCTGCTGCTCGCCCACCGGGGCGTGATCTTCTCGCGCGAGGAGATTCTGCGCCGCATCTGGAGCGACGAGGTGATCGTGCTGGACCGCACCGTCGATGTCAACATCACCCGCCTGCGCCGCAAGATAGGCCCCTACGGCGGACACATCGTAACACGGCTGGGCTATGGTTACGGATTTGAAGAGTAGGCTCTCCTACCACCGGAGGCTGTTTCTGCTGCTGCTGCTCTTTTCGTGGACGCTGGTGGCGTGCTTCGTCCTCTTCCAGTACGGCCGCGAGAAGCATTTCAAAGCCGAGCAGCTCAACGCGCGGCTGCAACTCCTCAACCTGCGGATGCTCGACGCCGTGGACGGGGGAACATCTCCCGAAACCTTCGTCGCCCGTCAGGGAAACGCCTTCGGCGACCTGCGCGTGACGATCGTCGGCCTCGACGGCCGCGTTCTGTTCGACAACTCGCTCGACACGCTCCCCGCCGCCAACCACCTCGACCGGCCCGAAGTGGCCGAAGCCGCGGCCCGCGGAACGGGTTACACCATCCGCCGCCACTCCGAGAGCACCCACCGCAATTATTTCTACTCGGCGATGCTCGGCGACAGCTGCATCGTCCGCACGGCCGTGCCCTACTCCGTGCCGCTGAGCGAGGTGCTGGCCGCCGACCGCGAATTTCTCTGGTTCATGCTGGGCGTCACGCTGCTGATGAGCGTCGCGGGGTACTTCGCCACGCGCCGCCTGGGGCAGAACATCACGCGGCTCAACGAGTTCGCCGAACGCGCCGAGCGGGGCGAGCGGATCGACGAACGCACGGATTTCCCCCACGACGAGCTGGGCGACATTTCGCAGCACATCATCCGCCTCTACGCACGGTTGCAGAAGACCACCGCCGACCGCGACCGCGAGCACGCCCTCGCGCTGCACGAGGAGCAGGAGAAGATCCGCATCAAGAAACAGCTGACGAACAACATCAACCACGAACTGAAAACCCCCGTGGCGGCGATCCAGGGGTATCTGGAAACCCTGCTGGCCAACCCGGACCTCGACGCCGGAAAGCGCACGGACTTTCTGGAAAAGAGCGCCGCGCAGACCGGACGCCTGCGCAGCCTGCTGGCCGACATCTCGACCATAACACGCATGGACGAAGCGAGCCAGCTGATCCGCAAGGAGCCCGTGGTGCTCAACGACCTGATCGCCGAAACGGCCGCCGACATGGAGCTGAAGCCCGCCGAACAACGGCTGCGGGTGAACGTCGATTTCCCCCGGCGGGTCGAGGTCGTGGGCAGCCCCTCGCTGCTGGCGTCGGTGTTCCGCAACCTCGCGGACAACGCCGCCGCCTACTCCGGAGGCCGCGACATCTTCATCCGCCTCGTGGACGACACCCCCGAGGAGTGCACGATCCTCTTCGCGGACAACGGCATCGGCATCGGCGAAGAGCACCTGCCGCACATCTTCGAACGCTTCTACCGCATCGACAAGGGGCGTTCGCGCAAACTCGGCGGCACGGGACTGGGGCTGGCGATCGTCAAGAACGCCGTTGCGATCCACGGCGGCTCCATCACGGCCCGCAACCGCGACCGCGGCGGACTGGAATTCGTCTTCACGCTGAAAAAACAAGGCTGACCCGTTTCATTTCACAAACCTGCAACACCCCCGTAACACCTTTGTAATATCCGTTTCGGACCTTTGCGACGACAAGGAACCAAATCGGATAAATCACATGTCCCCTCTTTTCACCGCAATCGTCGTCGTCCTGGCCCTGCTGGCCGTGATGGGCATCGTCGTGGGCGTCGCCAACGACGCCGTCAATTTTCTCAATTCGGCCCTAGGGTCGAAAGTCGCCCCGCGCCGCGTGATCCTCTGGGTCGCGGCCGCCGGCATCCTCGTCGGCACGCTCACATCGAGCGGCATGATGGAGGTCGCCCGCAGCGGCGTCTTCTACCCCGGGCAGTTCTCTTTCCGGGAGATTATGATGCTCTTCCTGGGCATGATGCTGGGCAACGTGCTGCTGCTGGACCTCTACAACACGCTGGGACTGCCCACCTCGACCACCGTGTCGATGGTCTTCGGACTGCTGGGCGCCGCCGTGGCCGCTGCGCTGTTCCGCATCGCCGGCGACCCCGGAACCTCGCTGCACGACCTCTCGCAGTTCATCAACACGGGCAAGGCGATGGTCATCATCGCGGCGATCCTCCTGTCGGTGGCCCTGGCCTTCGCCGCAGGGACCCTCTTCATGTACATCTCGCGGCTGATCTTCTCGTTCCGCTACGCCCCCGCGTTCAGGCGCTGGGGTGCCGTGTGGTGCGGCATCTCGCTCGCCGGCATCCTCTATTTCGCGCTGTTCAAGGGGCTGAAAAGCTCGGGGCTGATCCCCTCCGCCGTCTCGGACTACGTCGGCGAACACGTCGTGCTGACGCTGCTGGCCTTCTGGGCCGCGGCGGCGCTCGTCCTCTACATCTTCCAGCGCATACGCCTCAACATCATGCGCATCACCATCCTCTCGGGCACCTTCTCGCTGGCGCTGGCCTTCGCGGGCAACGACCTGGTGAACTTCATCGGCGTGCCGCTGGCCGGCTACGACGCCTGGCGGATCGCCGGAGAGGCGGGCAGCGAGACGATGATGATGGGGGCGCTCGAAGGTCCCGCCCGCGCGAACTTCCTGCTGCTGGGCGCCTCGGGAATCATCATGGTGCTGACGCTCTTCTTCTCGAAGAAGTCGCAGCACGTCACCGAAACCGAACTCTCGCTCGCCTCGCAGCACGAGGGCGACGAACGCTTCGGCTCGACCCTCATCTCCCGCAGCCTCGTGCGCGCCACGCTGGTCCTGAACACGATGTGGACCGGCCTGATCCCGGCGCGGATGCAGAAAGCCATCGACCGCCGTTTCGAGCCGCTGCCCGCCGAGGAGCGTTCGTCGGCCCCCTACGACATGATCCGCGCCGTGGTGAACCTCACCGCCGCGTCGATCCTGATCGCCATCGCCACCTCCTACAAACTGCCCTTATCGACGACCTACGTGGTCTTCATGGTGGCGATGGGATCGTCGCTCGCCGACCGTTCGTGGGGACGCGAAAGCGCCGTCTACCGCATCACGGGCGTGATGGCCGTGATCTCAGGGTGGTTCATCACGGCGCTCGGAGGATTCCTCATCGCGCTGGCCGTGACGGCCCTGCTGCTGTGGGGCGGCTGGATCGCCGTGGCGGCGCTCACGCTGCTTTGCTTCTGGCTGCTCGTCCGCAGCCACCGCAAGAGCCCCGCGCTGAAAGAGGAGGCCGAAAAAGAACTGTTGCCGCTCGACACGGCCGAGACGCCCGACGAGGTGCTGTGCGCCTGCATCGGCGAGGTCTGCACGACGATGCAGGAGGTCACGCGCATCTACAACCGCACGCTGGTCGCCGTCTTCAAGGAGAACCGCAAGGTGCTGAAAGAGATGGTCCGCGACTCGAACAAACTCTTCGAAGAGGCCCGCGCCCGCAAATACGACATCATGCCCACGCTGCGCCGCCTGCAACGCTGCGACATCGACACGGGGCACTTCTACGTGCAGGTCACGGACTATCTCTCGGAGGTGACCAAGGCGCTGATCCACATCACGCGGCCCGCGTTCGAACACATCGACAACAACCACGAGGGGCTGTCGAAGGAGCAGATCGTCGATCTGATGCGCGTGAACGACCAGGTGGAGGCCATCTTCGACAAAATCAACGACATACTCTCGACGAAGGAGTTCTCGGACCTCGACAAGGTGCTCGAAATGCGCGACCAGCTCTTCGACACGATCGTCGAGGCGATCAAGAGCCAGCTGCGGCGCATCCACAGCAACCCTTCGGGCAGCACCCGCGCCAGCGTGCTCTACCTGACGATCCTCAACGAAACCAAGACGATGATACTCCAGTCGCGGAACCTCCTGAAATCCCAGCATTATTTCCTCGAACAGCAGAAGTAACACGAATGTAACGGGGCCGTCATTCCGCTGAAACGACGGCCCCGTATCTTTGCAATGTGAAAACCGGAGAACCGGATTCACAAGTTGGTTTTAGGTTACATAAGTAGGTTAGTGGGAGATGCAGTGACGCGATGTCGCGGCATCTTCGTTTATCGGGGGTATTCCCGATAAACGAAGATGCCGCTGGCAAAATATCGACAATCCCTCTAAATCTCCCTTTGAAAAGGGAGACTTAAACACGGCCGGACAATTATCCTGAATCCCGCTTCTTAAACGGACTCCATATCTTTCAGGTGAATGTCGAGCGCCCGGACGGAGATCTGAATCTCCCAGAGCGACACGCCCAGCGAGGCGATCAGCAACAGCAGCGCCGCCCCGAAGACATAGGCCGAAAGAAGCAACATCCCCACATAGATCAGAAACATCGTCACCACGCAGAGGAACAGGCTCGAAACGCCCAGCGCCTGCATCGAGCGCGTGAGGTGGAGCCGACGGCGGAGGTTGTCGATCTGCGCGCGCGTGACTTTCGAAGGGTGCTGCAAATGCTGCTCTTTGAGCGTGCGCACCAGCTGCGCATAGGAGAGAAAGCGGTTCGTGTAGGCCAGCAGGATCAGCGATACGGCCGAAAACAGCAGGGCGGGGGTCGTCAAAGTCAATTCTTCCATCATCGTCGGGATTTTATGCGCCAAAGGTACGCAATTTTGCCGAACAAGAAAGCCGTAAAAGCGCATATCCGACTCCGGACCACTCCGACCTGCCGTCGCCCCCTAAAACCCGGCTCTTAGCCGGGGCAAAAGCGGAGCCGGAACGTCCGAAATAACGATCGCATCCGAATCCGGACGCACGGGATACCTGATCGTAGGTATTTTTTCAAAAATTTTAAGAAAATGTAAGCGCTCTTTCGTTCTTGTGAAAAAAATAACATATCTTTGCAGCCGAAAAGCGACAATTTCAATCTCAAATCGAACAATAACGCAACTATGGAACTGAACAAAACCTTTATCGACGGGCTTTGGAGCAAGGAAATCAACGTGACGAGCTTCGTGCAGACGAACATCACGCCCTACCTGGGCGACGCCTCGTTCCTCCAGGGACCGACCGAGCGCACGAAACACATCTGGAATCTCTGTCTCAAAGCTCTCGAAGAGGAACGTCAGCATAACGGTGTCCGTTCGCTGGACAACAAGACCGTCTCGACCATCACCTCGCACAAGGCCGGCTACATCGACCGCGAAAACGAGCTGATCGTGGGCCTGCAAACCGACGAACTTCTCAAACGCGCCATCAAGCCCTTCGGCGGCATCAACGTCGTGTCGCGCGCCTGCAAGGAGAACGGCGTGGAGGTCGATGAGAAGGTCCGAGACATCTTCACCCACTACCGCAAGACCCACAACGACGGCGTATTCGATGTCTACACCGAAGAGATCCGCTCGTTCCGCTCGCTGGGCTTCCTGACGGGACTGCCCGACAACTACGCCCGCGGCCGCATCATCGGCGACTACCGCCGTCTGGCCCTCTACGGCACCGACCGTCTGATCGAGGCCAAGCAGCAGGACCTGCGCAACCTCACCGGCCCGATGACCGACGCCCGCATCCGCCTGCGCGAAGAGGTCGCCGAGCAGATCAAGGCCCTGAAGGACATCCGCACGATGGGCGAATACTACGGACTGGACCTCAGCCGTCCGGCGCACTCGGCGCAGGAGGCCGTGCAGTGGGTCTACATGGCCTATCTGGCCGCCGTCAAGGAGCAGGACGGAGCCGCCATGTCGCTGGGCAACGTCTCGTCGTTCCTCGACATCTTCATCGAATACGACCTGGCGCACGGCACGATCGACGAGTCGTTCGCCCAGGAGCTGATCGACCAGTTCGTCATCAAACTGCGCATGGTGCGCCACCTGCGCATGCAGTCCTACAACGACATCTTCGCCGGCGACCCGACGTGGGTGACCGAGGCCATCGGCGGACGCTTCAACGACGGCCGCACGAAGGTCACGAAGACCTCGTTCCGCTTCTTGCAGACGCTCTACAACCTCGGCCCTTCGCCCGAGCCCAACCTCACGATCCTCTGGAGCCCCGAACTGCCCCAAGGATTCAAGGATTTCTGCGCCAAGGTCTCGGCCGACACCAGCTCGATCCAGTACGAGAACGACGACCTGATGCGTGAGGTCCGCCACTCGGACGACTACGGCATCGCCTGCTGCGTCTCGTTCCAGGACATCGGCCGCCAGATCCAGTTCTTCGGCGCCCGCACCAACCTGGCCAAAGCCCTGCTGCTGGCCATCAACGGCGGCCGCTGCGAGAACACCGGCACGCTGATGGTCAAGGGCATCCCGGCCCTGTCGGAGGGTCCGCTGCGCTTCGAGGAGGTGATGCGCAACTACAAGATGGTGCTCAAGGAGATCGCCCGCGTCTACAACGAGGCGATGAACATCATCCACTACATGCACGACAAATACTACTACGAGAAGGCCCAGATGGCGTTCGTCGATACCGATCCCCGCATCAACCTCGCCTACGGCGTGGCGGGTCTTTCGATCGCCCTCGACTCGCTCTCGGCCATCAAATATGCCAAGGTGACGGCCCGCCGCAACGCCGAGGGGCTCACCGAAGGCTTCGACATCGAAGGCGAATTCCCCTGCTACGGCAACAACGACGACCGTGTCGATCACCTGGGCGTGGACCTCGTCTACTACTTCAGCGAGGAGCTCAAAAAACTGCCCGTCTACAAGAACGCCCGCCCGACGCTGTCGCTGCTCACGATCACCTCGAACGTGATGTACGGCAAGAAGACCGGCGCGACGCCCGACGGACGCCTCAAGGGCGTGGCCTTCGCCCCGGGAGCCAACCCGATGCACGGCCGCGACAAGAGCGGCGCCATCGCATCGCTCGCCTCGGTGGCCAAGATGCGCTACCGCGACTCGCAGGACGGTATTTCGAACACCTTCTCGATCGTCCCCAAATCGCTGGGCCCGACGGCCGAGGAGCGCATCGACAACCTCGTGACGATGCTCGACGGCTACTTCACGAAGGGTGCCCACCACCTGAACGTCAACGTGCTGAACCGCGAGATGCTGGAAGACGCCATGGAGCACCCCGAGAAGTATCCGCAGCTGACGATCCGCGTTTCGGGCTATGCCGTGAACTTCACGAAGCTGAGCCGCGAACACCAGCTGGAGGTCATCAGCCGCAGCTTCCATGAAAGAATGTAATCAAGGTGAAAGGTTAAAAGTGAAAGGTTAAAGGTATTTTATTAAAATACAGCGACTTTTCACTTTTAACCTTTCACATTTCACTTTTTTCTATGCTTCGTGTACATTCTTACGAATCGATGGGAACTTTCGACGGGCCGGGACTCCGGCTCGTCGTTTTCCTGCAAGGCTGCAATTTCCGCTGTCTCTACTGCGCCAACCCCGACACGATCGAGGCCGGGGAGGGCAAGCCGACCGATCCTGCGGAGATTCTGCGCATAGCCGTCGATCAGAAACCGTTCTACGGCAAACGCGGCGGCGTGACCTTCTCGGGCGGCGAACCCACGTTCCAGGCCGCGGAACTCGTTCCGCTGGTCCGCGCGCTGAAAGAGGCCGGCATCCATGTCTGCATCGACTCGAACGGCGGGGTGTGGAACCCGGCCGTCGAAGAGCTGCTGGGGCTGGTCGATCTGGTGCTGCTGGACGTGAAGCAGGCCGATCCCGAACGCCACCGCGCCCTCACCGGACGCGAGAACACGCAGACATTGCGGACGGCCGCATGGCTCGAAGCCCACGGAAAACCGTTCTGGCTGCGCTATGTGCTCGTTCCGGGTTACAGCGACGCCGAAGCCGACATCCGCACGCTGGGGGAGCGTCTCGGAGGTTACAAATCCGTGGAGCGGGTCGAACTGCTCCCCTACCACACCCTCGGGGTTCACAAATACGAGGCGATGGGGCTGGAATACAAGCTCCGCCATGTGCGGGAGAACACCCCCGAAGAGCTCGACCGCGCGGCGGCCCTGCTGCGGGAATACTTCCCGACGGTCATCGTCAACTGACCGCGTTCCGAAAACACGGAACCGCCCCGGCTCTCAGGAGCCGGGGCGGTTTTCGTCTGAAAAGCGTGCTTCGGGTCAGAACAGCACCGTCAGCAGGATCGGATAGTGGTCGGAAACATACTTCACCCCGTAATTGTCGGTCAGCGTGCGGAACGACATGGCCATCGTCACGTTACGGTAGAAGATATGGTCGAGATTGCGGCTCGGCGCGGCCGTTCCCTTGCCGAAGTTGTTGAAACTGTAAGCATCCCCCGTAGGAGCGATGTCGCGGCCCGATTTCATCCAGTCCCGGTAGGGTTTCAGCGCACGCACGCCGTCGGCGTTGGCCGAACCGTCGGCGGCCTTCTCCGAACAGTTCATGTCGCCCACGATGAAGCACATCGCCGACTCACCCGCGATTTTCTTCATCCGCTCGACATTGAGGTTGGCGCTGTTGATGCGCGCCTGGATATAGGGCTCGTTGGGATAGCTGGAATTGGTGCGCACGGGCATGTGCGTCGAGAGGAAGAAAAACTCCTTGCCGGTCTCCTTCTCTTTCAGGTGAACCCAAACCGAAGTCCGCCACTGCGAATCGCCCACGTCCCAGCAGCGGGAGGGCTCGTCGGGGGTCGGGCTGAGGAAGAAATAGCCGTCGTTGACCTTCGTGAAGCGGTCCTGACGATAGATCAGGCAAGTGTTTCCGCCCGTTCCGGCCCCTGTTCCGGGAACCTCCAGATAGCCGTAGTTCGGCAGGTTGTTTTTCAGATAGGTCCGCTGTTCCGTGCGCGGCTCCTGCAAGCCGACCACATCGGGCTGAACCGTGTTGATCATCTTCACGACGGCCGCCTTGCGTACCTCCCAGTTCGTGTCGCCCTCATCGTTGGCGCTGTTGTAGCGGACATTGAACGACATTATTTTCAGCGTGTTCGATTCGCCTTTGTCGGGTCCGGGTCCGTCATCCTTACTCGACGAGCACGCCAGGGCGCACATTGTAATTCCACAAAGCAGATACTTCAGTGTTTTCATAGCTTTTTTTTATAGTTATTCAGGTTAGTCCTTCGTAATCACGATGTCGTCGAAGAAATGGCGCCCGGTGCACGAAAATGTGATCTTCGTATCCTTGGTCGCACCCGACACCTTGACCGAGCAATCGTACCAGCGGATATACTCGGCATCCATCTTGTCAGCAGTGGCGGCATCGACGGGAGAGACCGTAGCCCCGGTAAGCGACGCCGGAAAATAATTCTCTGACCCGACCGTACCGATCGAAGCGCTCACACCGATCGTCAGGTTGTCAGGAGTATATCCCTTTGCACCCACCAACAGCGTAGCGGCCTTGAAACTGACCGTAATATCGCTCGGCGTATCACCCAAAGCCTCCAGTGCAGGAGTCGTTACACTACTGTCGGCATCCGTTCCGTTATTTCCCAACCGGATATATCCGGGCAGTTCGAATACGGAACCGGTTTTCTCCCACTTTTCAGGCATCGCATAAGCGATCTTATGGCTGACGAAATACTGCCAGGAGGGAATGAAGTAGTCGGGGCCCCAAAAAGCATCGTCGAAACCTTCGGCCAGCAACACATTCGTCCCGGAAGGCAGATTCGAGGTATGATAGGCACGTTTTTCATGTGTCGTCAGGAAGAATCCGTTGATGAAAATCACCTGCTTGGCCGGATCGACCGGATTACCGGACAACGATACATTATCGGCCTGACAAACCTTGACATAAAGATATGAGCCCTCAGCCACGGCTTTGTTATCCGGAATATTGAATATCGCCAGTTTGTAACCGCCTGCATTCGCACTTCCGGGAAGTTCGAAAGTCGTTTCGAGCGATTCGGGAGCTGTAATCACATCGGTCTTGAAACTGAGAATCTGCGCACCTTCGTTCCAGTTGACGTTATCGGCACTCCACACCACTTTCCAGTTCTTAGGCAGATCCGAGTTGGCGGCTCCGAACAAACTGAATCCGAAACGCAGGTTACCCACCAGACGGGAAGTCGCCTTCATTTTGAACACCAGTCCGTTATCCTGCCAGTTATCTCCACCCCAACCTCCGATATAATAACGTGCATCATACATGTAGTCGGAGAGCTTCGTGCCCGAGGTGTATGCGTTCAGCGCACAACTGGCCGCAGTACCGCCGCCGATCTTGGTGATCGTATTTCCATTGGCATAGGTCAGCACCTTATCAGCGTAAGTCACATTCGCATAGGTATAGTTCTTCGGCTCTCCCAACAGGCGGATATGTCCATCGATCGGCGTAATGGCGTAGACGGCTTCGCCGAAACGGGTTCCGGTCATGGCCGCAAGATCGGCCGCGGAGGTCGGCAGCAGGAACGATGCCCCGGCGAGTCCCTTCACCACGCCGCGCTTCTGCGGAACCGCCGTCGAAGCGAACGACGCCGAAGCATAGGTCTTCATCGTATAGGTGCTCTTGTCCTCCAGTTCGAGCGTGACGTTCCCGCTCAGGGTCTTCGACAGATCGGCGTCGATCACCTGCGATTCGGGCAGCGTGACGAGCATCGCCTCGTAGGTCCCGGCCGTCAGTTCGGCCACCGAGACGGCCCGTGCGGCGGGCACTTCGGAAGCGGCCGCGGTTTTGGTCACCTTATCGGCGGCCGTCGGCGTCACCACCAGCAGCCCGTCGGCATCGGCAGCGAGCCGGGCATCCTTCACGACCACCTCGACCTGATCGCCCACGGCAAGGCCGTGATCCGCCAGTTCGACGAAGATGCCGGCGTCGGCATCCTGCACGGCGAAGCATCCGGCCGGAACATTGTCCACGGCCACCACGCGGCCCTGTATATAATAGTTGTCGCTGATCGTCACCGCCTCGGCGCCCTTCATGGCGCGGACGGCCGAAATATCGGACTTCACGGGATCGTCGGCGCTCGGACGCTGCGGCTCGCCCTCGACTTCGAGCACGATGTCGTCGAGGAAGAAGCGCACGTCGTCCGTGCTGGAGGCCATGTCGGCCGACGTGATGGTGATCTCCGTTTCGGGCTTCGCATTGCGCACATAGACCGTAAAGGACTTGAACTCGTTGTCGGCCACCCCTTCGAGCGTACCGCCTTCGACCGTCGCACCGCTCTCGGCGTCGGCCTTCACGACCACGCCCGGATCGGTCGGCTTGCCGTAGGCGTCGATCATCGCCGAAGCGAGGAAGGTGAGTTTGAGATCGCACTTCGAAATGCGCATCGCCTCGAAACGCGACGCCAGTTTGATCGTATAGGCCCCCTGCGTGTAGCGGGTGATGAGAGCCTCGTCGCCGCGGCCCACTTGCAGGAAGCCCGGACGGCTCCAGCAGGAGACCACATTCACGATGCCGGACTGTTCGCGCGGCAGCGCATAGGCTCCGTCGTTCCACGACGACATGAAGTCGAGCGGGATGTCGATATAGGCGGCTTTGGCGTCGATCACGTCGTCGAAACCGGTCGAGAAGACCACTTTGTCGTTGTCCATCGCCGGAACCGTCGTAGGCTCGGCCTGGGCTTTCGTGATGCAGAACGCACTCTGATAGGCCACGGTCTGGTTCGAGGCCGAGGTGCTCGCCTTGGAGCCGTCGGTGCAGCGGTGGCGAATCCAGAGCTTGCCGCCGGCCGGAATCTTCTTGTCGGCCGGAATGGTGAAGTCGATCGTCTTCCAGACGGCGTCCGAAACTCCGCCGGAGCAAGTGCCGTCGAACTTCGTCCAGCTCTCACCGTCGGCGCTCCACTCGAAGACCCAGGCATGGGTTGCCGTATTGGTGCCGTCGCGGCGGCTGCCGTAGGAGTAGCGCAGGTCGCCCGAGAGCTCCTCCTTCACCGGAATTTCGAGCTGGAGGGCATCGCCGGTCTCCCACTCCCCGATGACGACGCCCCGCTGGAAATACCAGTTCGTCGTGGGATTGGTGTGGGTCTTGGTGCTGAACTCCATCACGGTCGGAGAACCCGTCCGGCGCAGGATCATGCCGTCGTCGAAGTAGCAGACAGCCCCTTCGATAAAGGCATTGTCCAGCGCGAGGGCGGCGTCGATGGCGAACGTCTGGGAGATCGGGAAATCGTACCCGTCGCCGCCGCCGATCGTGCCGGCATTCTGCGACAGCAGGACCGAAACCGCGGAGGACTCCGATTCGGTGATTACATTGACATAGGTGCTGCGCGCGCTGGTCGAACGGTTGCGGGCGACTTTGAGCGTCACCGCGGTGTTGCCCATGCCGCTGGTCTCGCTGGCCGTGACCCAGCGAACCGACTCGCCGGTCTCGGGATCGGTGAAATTGATGCGCCAATAGGCGTTGCTGGTCACGTTGAGGGTCAGATCCTCGCCCGCTCCGTCGGCGGTCAGGCTCTCCTGCTGAATGCCTACCCGGCCGACGCTATCGACTTCCGGGTCGTCGGAACAGGAAGCCCCGGCAGCCAGCAGAGCCGCCGCCGTGCATATCCATAACAAGTACTTTTTCATAAGTGTAAGTAAAGGTTCGTTTAAGGTTTCAACAATCCGGACGAAGTGCATAAGCATCTCCTGCCCGGCGGTCCTCGTTACATTTTGGTGACATTCCGCGAAAAAATTCAAAAAAGATCGTCTTTTCTTTGGAATATCAAATATTACGTTTATTTTTGTACCACACTAAACCACACTAAATTCGTCCGTCTTATCTGTTGTGTGGTGTGGTGTACAGCGCAAATATACTACTAATTCTAAAAAGATGAAAAAAAGTTACGATGAATTTCAAAGAAAGTGCGATTTTCGGATGATCGCGGCTTTCTGTGCGCTTCTGGCAGCGATTCTATTTTCGCCATCGTACGCTTCGGCCCAGAACTTCACCATTCAGGGAAGCGTAAAGACCGAGAAAGGGGAGCCGGTTCCCGGCGCTACCATCATTCTCTCGGGAACCCAGCAGGGCGTAACGACCGACGCTCAGGGCAACTTCTCCCTGCGGCTGGCCAAAAAGCCCGCCGCGGATGCGTCGCTCCTCGTCTCCTACCTGGGCTACAAGTCCCAGACCCTGCCCATCGGCAGCCGCACGTCGTTCGACATCGTGCTCCAGGAGGAGAGCACCTCGATGGACGAAGTGGTCGTCGTGGGCTACGGCACCATGCGGAAAAAGGACCTGACGGGGTCGCTCTCCTCGATCGGAGGCGAAGCGATCCTCAACCGTCAGACCCCGACCATCTCGCAGGCCCTTCAGGGCGCCATGCCGGGCGTGACGGTCACCCGCACCAACTCGGCGCCGGGCGGCTCGGCCACGATCCGCATCCGCGGCATCACCTCGATGACCGACGGCGCGTCCGACCCCTACGTGCTGATCGACGGCGTGGCCGGCTCGATCGACGACGTAAATCCCAACGACATCGAGAACATCACCGTCCTGAAAGACGCCGCATCGGCTTCGATCTACGGTTCTCAGGCCGCGGCGGGCGTCATCCTGATCACCACCAAGCGGGCCGGCAAGTCGGGCGCGAGCGTCACCTATAATTATACGCTCGGACTCGATTTCCAGTCCCAGAAACCCGAGTACATGAACGCCAGCGACTACATGGCGGCGGTCAACGAACTGCGCTACAACGACCTGCCCTCGGGAGGCTGGTATCAGGACTACTCCCGCGAATACGTCGAGAACTACGCGATGCTCAACCGGGAGAATCCGGACCTCTATCCGAACGTAGACTGGATGGATCTGATACTCAAAGACGTGGGCGTGCGCCATTCGCACAGCCTGACGATCCAGTCGGGCGGCGACAAGCGCAGCTCGGTGCTGAGCCTGGGCTTCGACGACGTGGACGGCCTGTTCCGCAAGAACCTCTCGTGGAAGCGCTACACGGCCCGTCTGAACAACGACATACAGGTATTCAAGTGGATGAAAGCCTCGGCCGACATTTCGCTGCGCTACGTGGATCAGCTCAACCCCCATTCATCGCCGTCGGATCGCATGCGTTACATCCCGCCCATCTATCAGGCCAAATGGAGCGACGGACGCTATGCCCCGGGCAAAGACGGCGTGAACCCCTATGCAGCCCTGATGTCGGCCGGCGAGAAGGAGAGCGACAAGTACCTGGCCAACGCCAAGTTCCAGCTGGACATCACCCCCGTCAAGGGACTGACCGTCACGGGCATCTTCTCGCCCCAGTTCTCCTACACCAAGATCAAGGACTTCCAGCGCCAGACCTCCTATTTCAGCTATCAGGAGGAGAGCCTCACCAGTTCGAAATACATCAGCAGCGCCCTGACCACGGAACTCGAAGAGGACCGCGGCGACACCTTCGCCCACACCACGCAGGTCTATGCCAACTACCGGCACACCTTCGGCGAGGACCACAACTTCAGCGCCATGATCGGTTACGAGAACTACTGGTATCAGGAGGGTACGATCGTGGCCAAGAACACGTCGTACGCCCACTCGCTGATCCCCGACCTGAACGCCGGCAACTCCGACGGCGTCACGGCCAACTCGAAGAACATCAACGAACTGGCCCGCCGCTCCTATTTCGGCCGCCTGATGTACAACTACAAGTCGAAATACTACGTTCAGGGCAATATCCGCCGCGACGGCTCCTCGCGCTTCGCTCCCGACTGCCGCTGGGGCACGTTCCTCTCGGCCTCGGCGGGCTGGGTCTTCACCGAGGAGAAATTCATGGAGGGCGCCCGCAAGGTCCTCGACCACGGCAAGCTGCGCCTCTCCTACGGCGAGCTGGGCAACGAGCGCATCAAGGGCTACTACCCCTATCAGGCCGTGCTGGCCAACAATCACACGATGGGCTACGTAGGTTCGACCCTGACGGGCCTGTCGGGCTATGCGCAGGCCGCCGCCATCGTCACGGACATCACCTGGGAGACCACCTCGACCTTCGACGTGGGCGTCGATCTCTCGCTGTTCCGCAACCGCCTGTCGGTGACCGGCGACTGGTATTACAAAAAGACGCGCGACATGCTCCTGCAAGTCCCCATCGCCCCGATCATGGGACTCTCGGACCCCTACGACAACATCGGCGACATGAACACCAAAGGCTGGGAAATCACCCTCGGCTGGCGCGACAACATCGGCGATTTCAGCTACGGACTCACGTTCAACCTTTCGGACGACGTTTCGAAGATGGGTTACATCGGCAACAAGGAGGTCATCTCGAACGGCAAGATCATCCGCGAGGGCGAGGAATACCAATCGTGGTACGGCTACGTCAGCGAGGGCCTCTACCAGACCCCCGAAGAGGTTGCGAATTCGGCGACCATGGGTTCCTACGTCTCCCCGGGCGACATCCGCTACCGGAACTTCGGCGACGGCGACCCGAACAATCCGCTCATCTCGACGGACTACGACCGCCGGGTGTTAGGCTCCTCGCTCCCGCACTTCAACTACGGCGGTTCGGTCGATCTGGCCTGGCGCGGCATCGACTTCAACCTGACGTTCCAGGGCGTCGGCCAGCGCAACTCCTATCTGACGGACGAGATGGTGCAGCCGCTCCGCGGTCAGTGGTATAACTTCGCCACCTACATCGGGGGGGGGAATTCGTGGAGCCGTAAAAACACCATCGAACAGAACAAGCGCGCCAAATACCCGCGTTATTCGTGGGCCAGCGCGAACAACAACTATGCGATCTCCGACTACTGGCTCTTCGACGGCTCCTACTTCCGCGTGAAGAACCTCTCGCTGGGCTACACCCTGCCCCAGAAATGGATGAGCAAAATCCACGTCAAGAGCCTGCGCTTCGCCGTGACGCTCACCGACTTCTTCACCCACAGCCACTTCCCCGAGGGCTGGGACCCCGAGGTCGGCACCACCGGCTATCCCATCACCAAATCGGTACTCTTCTCCGCACAGCTCAAATTCTAACGTCGCATCAAAGAGAGAAAAGCATATGAAAACCATTAAAATCGCATTATTCGCCCTGGCCGGCAGCCTGGCAGTTTCGTGCAGCGACCTGGACCTTTCGCCCAGGGACAAGGCGGCCAGCGGCTCGTGGTTCCAGACGGCCGAGCAGTTCGAACTGAACCTCAACGCCCTGCTCCACCACACCTACTGGCCCATGGAACGCAACGAATGGACCTCCGGCAACCAGACCGAGCTGGACATGCTGACCGACGACGGGCAGAACCGCAACTCCCCGGGCCGCTTCTTGATCGACGGCGTAAACTCCGATTATCCGCTCTCGGTCCGCATGTGGGACATCACCTACACGGGCATCAACCGCTGCAACAAGATCATCACCGAGCTCCGCAAGCACGAAGGCCGGATCGAACAGGCCCGCTACGACCGCATCATGGCCAACGCCCGCTTCTACCGCGCCTGCTTCTACGCCCGCATCATGATCCACTTCGGCGATCCCGTCGTGGTTCCGGAAGATATGGACATGGACTCCGAGCAGGGCCGCGAGAGCGCCTACGAACTGACCCGCAGCGACATGTGGACCGTTCTTCCCGACATTCTCAAAGAGTTCGACGACGTAGCGCCGATCCTGCCCGTATCCTACGGAGGCGAGATCGAGCGCGCCACGCGCGGCGCGGCCTACGGCATGAAGGCCCGCTTCGCCCTCCACTTCGCGTCGATCCGCAAATGGGACTCGACCGAACGGGGCGGTTTCGGCGACGACGATCCGGCCGAGGCCGAGAAGCTCTTCAAGGAGGCCCGCGACGCCGCCTGGAACTGCATGCAGCTGAATGCCTACACCCTCCATTCGGATTTCGGACAGCTGTTCCGCAACGCCACGAAACACTCGCCCGAGGGCATTTTCAACATTCCCCGCTCGAAAGCGCTGTCGAACGACTCGAAATACCAGTATCTCGGCGGTCAGGCCTGCACGGCCAAACTGCCCCGTCTGTCGGGAGCCCCGACCTGCACGACCTGCCTGCCTTCGTGGTACCTCCTCTGCGCGTTCCTCGACGATCAGGGCAAGCCCATCGACGAATCGACGGTCTACGACCCCCACAAACCGTTCGAGCACCGCGACCCGCGCTGCACCTATACCATCGTGGAGCACGGCACGCAGCATCTGGGCGTGATCTTCGACCCGCATTTCGACCGGGACAAGGTGTACAGCTCGCGCGAAGGGGCGGAAGTGGTCAACAACGACTCGCGCTCCTACAAGATTCAGGGCACCTCGAACCAATACGCCTCCTACAACGGTCTGGTGCTGAAAAAGCACGTCGATGAGGACTGGCTGGCTCCGTTCGAGCCCGAGAACGACAAGCTCATCCTGCGCTACGCCGATGTCCTGCTGATGTACGCCGAGGCGAAGATCGAGCTGAACGAGATCGACGACACGGTGCTCGACGCCATGAACCAGGTCCGCGCCCGCGCCTACAAGGCGTCCGTCACGGCCACCTCCGACTATCCGGCCATCACCGAACGGTCGCAGGACAAGCTCCGCACGATCCTGCGCACCGAGCGCCGCATGGAGTTCGCTTTCGAAAACCTGCGCCTGTACGACATCTGGCGCTGGCGCATCGCCGAGAAGGTGCTCAACCGCCCCTGGATCGGACTGCCGAAGAAAGACCAAAAGCTCCAGCGCGCCTATATCGACAACAACATGTGGTTCCACGGGGCCGTGCCTCAGGTGGACGAGGACGGATGCGTCGATTTCATGGCCCCCGTGGCCAAAGGCGCCGCCGACTTCTTCAACAGCAACGCCTACGCACAGATTCTCGCCGAATGCAAGTTCGTGGCTCCGAAGAGCTATCTGTGGCCTCTCCCGACCACCACGATGCAGGTCATGAAAAACATCAAGGAAAACAACCCGGGTTACTAACTCACAAAGCCGGACCCGCCGGGCGCCCTTCGCGGGGCGTCCGGCGCCGGTGCGGCGACAACGCGAAGAGACACATGAACAAAATGGTGAAATTGCTGCTCGCATGCACGGGCATCCTGCTGTTCCCGGCCGCCGGGGCAGCTCCGAAAGAGCACACGCTCCGAAACGACAAACTGCAAGTCTCGATCGACGACCGGGGCCGCCTGACCAGCATCAGGAACCTCGAAACCGGCCGGGACTACGCCGGCGGCGACTATCTCTGGCGCCTCTACTACGACACGCAGAAGGCCAAGGAGATCGAGGTGCTGCCTGGGGAGCAGACGCCCCGCATCTCGCGCCGGGGCGACACGCTGACACTGACCTACGACCGCCTGAACGCCACCGACTTCACCACCCGCGAAGCCGTGAAGCTCGACATGCGCCTCACGCTCGACATCACACTCGAAGGCGACGAGGTGCGTTTCGCGTCGAAGATCGAGAACGGCCAGCCCCACACGATCGTCCGCGAACTGCACTACCCGCTGGTGGGCGGCATGCCGCTTCCCGAAGACCACAAGCTGCTGCTCACCCACACCGGAGGCCAGCTGTACGACGATCCCAAAGGCATGATTTTCCGCCACAGCAACGCTTCGCCCTACAAGACCCCGGCGCAGAAGTTCCGCCAGATGGACGCCAAATACCCCATGCGCACCGTCACGGGCGGCACGGGCGGCTGCATGGCCTCGAACTGCTTCGCCTACGTGGGCGACAGCGAGGGAATCTATTTCGGCAGCCACGACACGACGTTCCAGGACACGGGGCACGGCCTGCGCCTCTACCCCGACGCCGAAGGCGAATTCACGCGGCTGGAATCGGGATTCTACAAGTTCCCGCACTGCTTCGCCGGCGAAACGTGGACGTGCGACGCCAACGTCATAGCCCCCTACACGGGTTCGTGGCACGAGACCTCGAAGCACTACCGCCGCTGGGCCGACACGTGGTGGGACCACCGCGACGCGCCGATGTGGGTCAAGAAGATGCGCAGCTGGCAGCGGATCATCTTCCGCCACCAGTACGGCGAACTGCTGTTCAAGTACACCGACCTGCCGGGCCGCATCAAGGATGTCGGCGAGAGCGTCGGGGCCGACGCCGTCTTCACCTTCGGATGGTGGGAGACGGGCATGGACCACGGCAATCCCCACTACAACGCCGATCCCGCGCAGGGCGGCGACGCAGGCTGGAAAAAGGCCATCGCCGACTACAAGAAGGACGGCGGCAAGGTGCTGCTCTATTTCAACGGCAAGCTGATCGACCGCGAGAGCGAGTTCTACAAGAGCGGCCGGGGCAAGGAGATCTGCTACCGCGACAACACGGGCGCCGAGCTCTTCGAACAGTACCGCTTCACGGGTCAGGGCACGTTCCTGGCCGACTACAACGCCCGCACGTTCGTCGTGGCCGACACCCGCGCGCCGATCTGGCGCAAGATGCTGCTCGAATGGGCCGACCGCGCCCGCGAGTACGGCGCCAACAGCGTCTTCTACGACCAACTCGGATACGGCGAACGCGCCACCAACTGGGACCTGAGCCGGGAGTTCCCGGTGCCCAACATGCGGGTGATCGCCGACAAGGCCGAGGTGCTGAAAATGGTCCGCGACCGCAACGTCAGCTTCGACCCCGAGTTCGCACTCGGCACGGAGTGGCTGACCGATGTCACGGCGCAGTACTGCGACTACATCCACATCTATCAGGTCACCGCCGGCAAGTACAGCTTCATCGACTGGTTCCGCTACACGTTCCCCGAGATCATCATCTCCGACCGCGAGATCCGCGACGACACGGACATCGAACGCCGTGTGAACAACACGCTGCTGAAGGGCCTGCGCAACGACATCGAGATCTACCGCTGCCGCGACCTGATCGACAAGACGCCGCATTATCAGGCTTATCTGGCCCAGGTCAACGCCATCAAGGGCAAGTACGAAGACCTGCTGCTGGTCGGCACCTACCGGGACACGGAGGGCTTCACGCTGTCGAACCCCGGCATCGAGGCGCGCGCCTACACCAACGGCGACGGCATGGCCGTAGTGGCCACCCGCACGCAGGAGGGAGCCGCCGTGAAGGGCGTGATCGAGGTTCCGGGCTACCGCTTCACGGAGGCTTCGACGCTGGGCGGCGCACGGGTTTCGGCCGACGGCCGCGAAGTGACGCTGGGGCAATACGACCTCGCCGTGCTGGTTTACGAAAAGACGAAATAACCATGCGCGAGCTGCAACCGAATGCAACGACGAGAGCTTCCGGCACCCGGGTGTCGGAGGCTCCCGCCCTGCGCATCGCCAACCGCCACGTCTCGGCCGTGGTGTGCCTCCCCGACGCCGAATGCGGCTACTACCGGGGCACACGCTTCGACTGGAGCGGCGTCGTGCGCGACCTGCGCAGCCGGGGACACCGCTACGTCTCGGAATGGCAGCCCCGGCACGATCCCCTGCGGCACGACGGACTGACGGGCCCCGCGGACGAATTCACCCAGATCGGTTACGAACAGGCGCGTCCCGGGCAGGAGTTCCTCAAAATCGGGGTCGGCACGCTGCGCAAATTCTCCGACCAGCCCTACGACCGCTTCCGGCTCTACGAGATCGCCGATCCCGGCATCCGGGAGGTGACCGCCGAGCGCGACCGCGTGGAGTTCCGCCACCGGCTGCTGAGCGACGAATACGGCTACGACTACCGCAAGACGCTGCGGCTGACCGACGCCCCGGGCCTGCGGATCGAGTACACGCTCAAAAACCTCGGTCCCGCGCCGCTCACGGGCCATGTCTACAACCACAACTTCTTCACGCCGGACCGCATGGCCACGGGCCCCGACACCTCGATCCATTTCCCGTTCCGCCCCGAGGGAACGTGGCGCGAGGCTTACGACAGCGTGGCGCTGACGCCCGACGGCATCGCTTTCAGCCGTCCGCTGAACCCCGGCGAATCGGTCTTCATGGGCGACCTCCACGGTCAGGACCCCGAGGCCCGGGAGTACGGATTCAGTCTCCGCAACCTCCGCACGGGTGCGGGCATCCGGGTTTCGGGCAGCGGAAAGCTGTCGCACATGGTCTTCTGGGCCTGCCCCACGGCGGCCTGCCTCGAACCCTACACCCCGTTCCGGGTCTTTCCCGGGGAGACGGGCGTATGGCACATCGACTACGAACTGCTGGTATGAGAAAAACCCCGGGGCTCAGGCTCCGGGGTTTTCTTTGGGTGTCGTGCAGGCATCGACCAGATAGACGATCGAGACGTAGGGCACGCCCGAACGGGCCGAAAGCCCGATCTCGCACGTGCGGCTGTTCGAATAACCCGCCTTCGCGCCCGAGCGTTCGATGACGGGACGCAGTTTGCGCAGGGCCCAGGCGTTGACCTCGGGATGCGTGAATCCGCGGTCGCCGGCGAATCCGCAGCATCCGACCTCCTCGGGCACCACCACCTCGTCGGCGCACAGCCGCGCCAGCGCGACGATCACTCCGTCCAGCCCCATGCGGCGCATCGAACAGGTGACATGCACGGCGACGGGTCCCGGCTGGGGCCGGAACTCCAGCCGGTCGCGCAGGAAGGTCCAGATGAATTCCGCCGGTTCGTAGAGTTTCATGCGGCCGATCTTCTCGCGCATGCGGTGCAGGCAGGGGCTCTGGTCGCACAGCACCGGCCAGCGTCCCTCCCCGCTGGCGCGCCACAGCGCCTCTTCCAGCTCGGCGGTCTTGCGGTCGGCGATGTCGGCCATGCCCTTGCTCTCCCAGATCGTGCCGCAGCAGAGACGTTCCATGTTCTCGGGAAAGACTACCTCGTAACCCGCCTTGCGGAGCAGCGCGACCATCTTGCCGGCCAGCGGTTCCGTGACGGGCGTTTCACGGGCGAGACCCATCGTCTGGTTGATACAGCTCGGGAAATAGACCACCTTGTCCGGTCCCGGCGCGGACGCCGTACGCAGCGTTTCGGGCATCCGGTAGGCCCGCGGCATCGAGGGCAGCCATTGGGGAAGCCCCAGCGCATGCAGCCCCTTCGCGGCAGCGGTCATCGTCCGGGTGCCGAGAACCCGGTGCGCCGTGTCGGCCAGCGTCAGCACGGGGCGCAGGGTGTTTTTCAGCCCGGCGAAACGGCGGGCCGCAAACTCCCCGGCGGCATGTCCCGCACTCCCGGGCGGCACCCTCAGGGCGCGCAGGGCGTGGGTCAGTTCCCCCGTATTGATTCCCACGGGACAGCTCGTCGAGCAAAGCCCGTCCCCGGCGCAGGTCCGCTCCCCGGGGTAACGGTAGCCGCGTTCGAGCTCCCGCACGAGGCGCGGATTCTCGCCGGAGGCTTTCAGCCGGGCGATCTCGCGGCGCACGACGATGCGCTGGCGCGACGAGAGGGTCAGCCCGCATGTCAGGCAGTTCACCTCGCAGAACCCGCATTCGATACAGCGGTCGATCAGGGGATCGGTCAGCGGCAGGGGTTTGAAATGGGAGAGGTGGCAGCGGGGATCGTCGTTGAAGATCACCCCGGGATTCAACAGACCCGCAGGGTCGAACAACTCCTTGACGGCCCGCATCACGGCCAAGGCGTCGTCGCCCCACTCGCGGCGGAGGAAGGGCGCCATGTTGCGCCCCGTGCCGTGCTCGGCTTTAAGCGAGCCGTCGTACCTGCCGACGACGAGTTCCGCAACGTCGTTCATCAGCGCCTCGTAGCGCGCCACCTCGGCCGGGGTCGAAAACGACTGGTTGATGATGAAATGGTAGTTGCCTTCGAGAGCATGCCCGTAGATGCAGGCGTCGTCGTAGCCGTGGCGGGCGATCAGCGCCTGCAATTCGGCCGTGGCGCGGGGCAGGTCCTCGATGTGGAAGGCAACGTCCTCGATCAGGCAGGTGGTCCCGGCGGGACGGCTGCCGCCCACCGCCGGGAAGATGCCCGAACGGACGGCCCAATATTTCGCCTGCTCGGCCGGATCGTCCGTAAACCGTGCGGGAACGTAGAGCGCGAACCGCTCCAGCAGTTCCCCGATGCGGGCGACATTGGCGGCCAGCTCCTCCGGCGTGTGGGCCTTGGTCTCGGTCAGCACGGCCGTAAGGCCCTCGCCCGTGGCATCGCCGACCGACGCCAGCGACTTGCTGTCGAGCATCTCGGCGCTGTGCACGATGCGCTCCCCGGCGGCGTCCTGCAACTTGCGCATCTCCACGACGGCGCGGCTCGCCTCGCCGATGTCGCTGAAATAGACCATCGCGCTGGCCTTGTGTTCGTATTCGCGCTCGGTGCGCATCGTGACCCCGGCCAGGAACGCCAGCGTCCCTTCGGAACCGACCATAAGGTGGGCGATGATCTCGAACGGATCGTCGAAGCGCACCAGCGGCAGCAGGTTCAGCCCCATGACGTTCTTGATCGAGTATTTGTGCAGGATGCGCCGGGTCAGGGCCTCGTCGCCGCGAACCCAGTCGCGCAGCGCTTCGACGGCGCGCAGAAACTCCCCGTGGCTCCGGGAAAAGTCCCGGCGGCTCGCCTCGTCGCCCGTGTCGAGCAGCGTGCCGTCGGCCAGCACCAGCCGCGCCGAGAGCAGCATCCGGTCGCTGTTGGCATGCGTGCCGCAGTTCATGCCTGAGGCGTTGTTCATCACGATGCCGCCCGCCATAGCGCTTCGGATCGAAGCCGGGTCGGGCGGAAAGCGGTATCCGAAAGGTTTCAGCACCTCGTTGACCCGCGCGCCCACGACGCCGGGCTGGAGCCGCACGGCACGGCCGCCGTCGAGCACCTCGCAACGCTCCCAATGTTTGCCCGCCACCACGAGCACCGAATCGCTGACGGCCTGCCCCGAAAGGCTCGTGCCCGCGGCCCGGAAGGTCAGGGGCACGCCCAGCCGGGCGGCCGCCCGCATGATGCGGACGATCTCCTCCTCGTGGGCGGCACGCACGACGATCTGCGGGACGAGCCGGTAAAATCCCGCGTCGGTGCCCCACGCCAACCGGCGCAAGTAGTCGGTGTAAACCCGCTCGCGGGGGATGAAAGCGCGCACGGCGCGCAGGAATCTGCGGTGTTTCTCAGTCATGGTCTCTGCGATTCGAAAACAGGAGAGGCAGCCGCCTCTCCTGCAAAGATAAAAAAATGAAAGCAATTAGATACTTCGACATGCCCGCCGGTTCGGGAACAATCGCACGAATGAACGGTTTTCCACAACGCCCGCATGTCAGCAAACGCCGTCCGCCTGGGCCAGCAGTCCGTAGAAGGCCGCTTCGCCGATATGCTCCGCGGGTGCGATGCGGGTCAGCCCCGCGACATCGCGCAGTCCGTCGCGCAGGGCCGCTTCCATATAGGCGAACGAACGCGAAATCTGACCGCCCAGCAGGAGGCATTCGACGCCGTGTTCGACGAGCAGGTCGCGGAGCGCCGCGGCAAGGATGCCCCCGACCGTTGCGAAGGTCTCGCGGGCCCGGGCATCCCCCTCGCCGGCCATGCGGCCCAGATCGGCCACCGTCAGCGCCGGGTCCGTATGGCCCGCAAGCTCGCCGTAGATGCGCAGGAATCCCCGTTTCGAAGCGTAGTCCTCCAAAATGCCGTCGCGGTAGGGAAGGTTGAAGATCACCACCTTCGGACCGCCCGCCGGGTTGCACAGCACCCGTCCGTCACGGCTCAGGGCGAAGCCCAGCCCCGTGCCGAGCGACACGAGCGCCGACGCGCCGTATCCGGCGGCGTTGCCCCGGGCGATCTCCCCGGCCAGCGCGGCGTTCACGTCCTGCATGAAACGGATCTCCGCATCGGCGGGAACGCCGGGCATCGCGTGCAGCACGCCGCGCAGATCGACGCCGCAGATGCTGCGGAACTTGTGCGTCATGCGGGAGACGCCGGCCGCATAGTCGAACGGTCCGGGAATGGCGATGCCGATGCCGGCAAGCTCCATGCCCCGCTCCGCGGCGAAGGCCGCGCCCCGGACCACCGCAGCGGCCAGGGAGCCTTCGATCTCCTCACGGGAGCCCTCCGAACGAATCGGACAACTGAACTCCGACCCGGACAGAAGCTGCCCGGCGGCGTCCGCCACGGCCGATTTGAGGAACGTTCCCCCGACATCGAGCAGCAGACGGCAGCTATTCCTTGTCGAACCCATCTTTCAGCATCGTTTTGTGGACGCAGATGGGTTCCGTGCGGAGGTTCTCGATCACGTAACGGCCCATGTCCGCGGGAACCACGACCATATCCATATACTCGGCATCGAAATAGCGTTCGGGCTGTGCGACGGAACGGATGCGGATGCGTTCGCCGTCCACGAGCGTCAGCACGTGGAACTTGCCGCAGGTGTCGTCCTCGATGCGTTTCTCGAATTCGAGGCGGCGCAGCGTGAAGTAGAGCAAATCGTGCTCGCCGACGATCTTCTCGGCCCAGCCGTCGCCCTCGCGCACCGTGCGGGGCTGCTGGACGATGTTATTGCGCACCCAGCTGGTCGTGCGCTCGTAGGCCAGCGTCCGTTCGCCGTGCCACGTGTGGATGGGGCGCGGCTTGCCGTCGAGGTCGGCGCGCAGGTAGTCGTAGAGCTTGTAGGTATAGGAGCCGATCGTGAGACTGCCGATTTCGAGCACCACCTGGTTGCGGCCCGACGAGTGGATCGTCCCGGCGGGAAGCATCACCTGCAAGCCGGGTTTCGAATCCTCGTAGCTGACGTATTTCAGGTAGTCCACGGGCTTGTATTCGGTGTCGGCCAGCTTGATGTCGCGGATGAACTGCTCGGTGTCGGCATCGTCGCGGAAGCCCACGAAGGTCTTGGCGTCCTGTCCGGCCACCACCACGTAGTAGCTCTCGTCCTGACGGCCCAGCTCCCCGAAATTCTTCTGATTGTATTCGGCCCCCGAATGCACCTGGATCGACATGTTTCCGTTGCTGTGGAACGTGTCGTCGTAGTTGAAGCGGATGGGGAAGTAACCGCCGAACTTCTCGACGCACGGACGGCCCATGATGGCCTCGCCCTCCTTCTGCACGAACGAGAAATAGGGGAAGTCGATTTTTTCGTCCCCGGCCTCGACGACGATCGACACCTCCATCGGGATCAGGTCGAAGACCCACGCGCAGTTGCGCATCGAGTCGGGCAGGTTGCGGAGCTTCTTGACGTAGGTGCCGCCCCACACGCCCTCCAAATAGACCGGCTTGCAGCGGAACGGATAGCCGGCCAGCGCCCGGAAGATGTCGGACAACGCCTCCATCGGAATCATGTGGATATGGTCGGGGCTGTCCGAAGCCATGTAGAAATCGAGCAGCTCGCCGCGCAGCAGCTTGCCGCGGTGACGCACGCCCATCTCGAAATCGACGTAGTAGCAGCGGCGGATCACCCGGTTGACCGGAGCGGCCACCCGGTCGCCGAGGTTGGCGAACTGGCCGCGGCGGATGCGGAGGATCGCCTCCTTGGGCGTCACGTCGAAATAACATTTGATGTCATAGAGTCCGCGCACCTCCTCGACCAGGCATCCGCTGCCGTAGACGATCAGCACGCGCCCTTCGGCGGCAGGGGCCCGGAGCGCTTCGAGGCGCTGCCTGAACGCCGCGAATTTCGACGCGTCGAACAGATCCTCGTAACCGCGCTCGATCAGGCGACCGAACAGCAGCGACGGGTCCTTCGAAGTGTCCCATTCCAGATTGGGGTTGATCATGTCGGCGATCTCCCGCTCGGATTTGAGCACCTCGGTAAACGCCGCTACGTCCACTCCGATCCCTTTGCCCAGCAACTGCTGCGAGAGCAGGTTGACCATCCGCGTCCAGTCGGCCGTGGCGTAGCCGTCGAACCCGACGACGACGTTTTTGCCGGGCGCGGCTTTCAGGCGGGAAGCGATCTCCCCGGCCAGGGCGGCGGCAGCCTTGGAGGTTCCGGCGACGACCACCCCGACGGTCTTCTTCGGGAGTGCCGGACGGTTGACGGCGCGGGGGTCGTCATACGGAAAGGGGTTGTACATGAAACTCATAGAAATACGGTTTTATAGGGTTAATTCATAATTTCGTGATATTCGAAGTCCATGATCTCGGCCAACATGCCCAGCTCGCGCAGGTAGTCGCCGTCAACGATGGCGAAATGCTGCGTGGTGCCGATTTTCAGGATCTCTTCGAAGAGCCGCTCGACGGGAACCACCGGGCGGAAGATGCTGTGCGAATAGGTGGCCAGGATGTGATCGCCTTCGAGCGAATCGACCAGCGTGGCGACCAGCTTGTAGCGTCCGTCGCACTCCACCAGCTGCGCCATTGTCTTGCGCCCCGGCGAGATGCGGTACCAGGCGAACGGAGCCCCGGCGTACTTGTAGGAGGTCTTGGCGAAGCGCACGTCGCGGGCGATGACCACGTTCTGCTGCCAGGCGGGGTCGTTGTGGTCGTTGGGACCGGCATGGCCGCCGGCGAAGGTGCCGTAGTCGGACTCGATGTGGAAGGGTTCGAGGAAGTTGACGTTTTTGCCCGAGATCAGCTTCAGCAGGTAGGTGATGAGACCCGCGCCGATGTCGGCCTCGGGAACCAGCACCGAACAGTTGTCGTTGAACCACGGGTGGTAGAACCCGGCGCGCAGGCCCACCAGCTCGAACATGGCCCGGTCGATGTCGTTGAAGACCATCACGTCGATGTCCGACCGCTCGGCCATCTTCTGCAAGCCGATCGAGGCGCGCACCGAGGCTTCGAACTTGTCGCGCGCCACGTCGTCCATCATCTTGTAGCGCGAGGTCAGCTCGCCGCAGTACGCCTGCAACTCCTCGTCGCTCACGGCGTCGATCATCTCGCCATAGGTCGAATAGGGCAGGAAGCGGATTTCGGGGCCCAGCTTGGTGAACAAGTCGTACGGGTCGATGTAGGTGGACCACATGGCCTCGTTGTAGTTGGCCAGCAGCCCCAGGTTCGACTGGCGGAGGATGGCGCGGGCGCGGGCCGCCGAAGCGAAGAGGCGGATCTGCCCGGTGACCTCCTCGCGCGAACCCATCACGACCTTCACGTGCCGGCGTCCCGTGCGGGGCACCGACCCGGAGGCTTCGAGCGATCCGACGAGCGTTCCGGCGCAGAGGTAGTCGATGAAGTCGTCCTCGTCCAGCGTGTCCCGGAACGAAACGTGGTCCTTGGCGACGTTGACGAAGAGGATCGGCACCTCGGGCATGTCGCGCAGGAAGCGTATCCACGCGAAGTCCTCGGACCACGAAAGGAACTCGGCGATGACGAAATCGACCTTCTCCATGTAGAAGCGGTCCATAGCCTCCACGGCCTCCTCCTTGTCGTAGACGATCCCGGGGAACACAACGTCGAGGAATTCCATCGTCGCAAGTATCTTTTTCACATCGGCGTCCTTGCGTTCGGCATACGTGCCCCGCCGGAGCCCTTCGCCCAGCGTCTTGAAACGGGGCGACGCGATCAGCAGCAGACCTGCTTTCGCTTTTCTGGTTTTCAGGTTACTATTCATGTCTGATCTTGTTATAGTCCTTCATATAGAAATATTTGGCTCCCAGGAGCATCACCGCGCCGCACACGAGCCACACGACGGCCAGCATCGAGATGCCGAACGACAGCCCCGCGGCCTGCTTCACCATGCCCAGCACCAGCGGAGCCAGCGCGCCGATGGCGAATCCGGTCATGATCATCACGCCCGAGGCCGAGGAGTGATACCGGGGCGGGATAACGTCGTAGAGCACCGTATAGGTGTTGGCGTCGAAGAACGCGCGGGCGAATCCGAAGCCGGCGAACCCGACGTAGATGACCCACAGCGTGACCGAGTTGCCCATCAGGACGATGAACGGCACGGCGGCCAGCAGTCCGAAGCCCTGCATGGCCATACGCCATGCGGGATGCAGGCTTCCGAGCTTGTCCGAGAGGCGTCCGGCCAGCAGCACGCCGACGAAGGCGAACAGGTGGGTGTAGAACATCGAGTGGAAGCCGGCGCCCGCGAGGTCCATGCCGAAATTCTCGTAGAGGTAGGTCGGCATCCACGTGAGATAGCCCGTCAGCACGAAGATCAGCCCGGAGAAGCAGACGGTGAGGATCAGGGCCGTCGGCGTGGTGAAGACCATGCGGAAGCCCTCCGTCAACCGAGGCTTGGGCTCCGCGGCCGACGCGGCGGCGACGGCGGCCGGCTCCTTCTTGTCCTTCAGCCGCACGGCCATGATGACGCCGTGCACGACGCCGACAGCGCCGAAGACGTAGAAAGCGCTGCGCCAGCCCCACAGCTGCCCGACATAGCCCGCAGCGTAGCCGCTGATGATGATGCCGATGTAGTAGGCGGTCTGGTGGATCGACATGGCAAAGGCCCGGGTCTTGTCGTGGTACTGCGCCAGCAGCGAATAGTTGGCCGGTCCGAAGAATGCCTCGCCGCCGCCCGTGGCGACGCTGCGCATCAGCACGAGCATCACGAACCCGTTGCAGAGGCCCGTGAACATCGTGGCCACGCTCCAGAACAGGATACTCCCCGTGACGATCCATTTCCGGCTGAAACGGTCGCCCACCAGTCCCCCGATGGGCACCAGCACGGCGTAGAAAAGGTTGAAGACCGTGGCGATGGAGCCGATGGCCACATCGCTCAGGCCCAGGTCCTCGCGGATGAGCGGAAGCACCACGTTGAAGACCTGACGGTCGGCCTGGTTCAGGAGATAGGCGACCCACAGCAGGGCCAGCACTTCCCATTTGTACTTCGGGTTTTTCTTCCCGACGGTTGCGGTTGTCATTGGTTATAGGTTCATTTATGCACTTTCGCCTCGGCAGCGCCCGGTCGAATGCGGCTCTGCGCTCGGCTTAACGAAAAAGCTGGGTCAATAAAGCATATCCTGACGGGTTCCGGCGGCCTTGCGTTCGACGGCTTCGCCGCGGAACGGCACGGCGCTGCGCTCGATCAGCAGCATCGGGGCGTCCCACACCGGGCATCCGGTCAGTTTCATGCGGCCTCCGTCGCGGCTGCCGTGGGGCAGCGGCAGGTCGTAGACGCGGCCCGTGACGGCATCCACGAGCACGGGATCTTCCAGCGAAAGCCCCTCGACGCTCATCTCGACGCGGTCCCAGGCCAGTTCGTCGCCCGGAATGCGGTCGGAGTACCAGTACATCGCGCCGATCGGCTTGCCGTCGGCATCCGACAGTCCCACGAGGGCGATCTCACGGGCCGTATTGGCCGTGAACGCCAGCCTTCCCGCCGGCTTCACCCCGCTGTGCAACAGGTTGACCATGTGCTGCATGGCATGATACGACGGCCGTTTGTAGACCACCTGTTTCAGCAGGTTCGTGCGCAGCAGCCCGAACGACTGCAACATATTGGGATACTGATTGTCTGCGATGGCGAAGATCGACGACCGGATGCCCAGCGCGAAATCGTTGGCCAGACGCCGCGCGACCCATTTGGCCTGGCTGTACTCGCTCCACTCGTGGTAGCGCAGCGCGTGGGCCCATTCGAGGACCGCCGGGCAGCCGCTCTCGCCCGAGAAGAGGCGGATGCGCGGATCGTAGGAGGCGACCAATTCGGCCAGCGCCTCGATGCCGGGCGTGGCGTCGTCGGGATTTTCATAATAGGGATGGAAGCTCACATAGTCGATGAGGTCCAGTTTGCCGCGCTCGCGGACGATGTCCAGCACCCGGCCCGTGAATCCGAGCGGCATGCGCGAAAGGCCGAAACCGATGATGACCGCCTCGGGATCGACCTTGCGGACGGCTTCGGCCGTGCGGATCAGCAGTTCGGCATAGGCCGCGGACTGGTCGGCGCCCCGAAGGTTCGGCTCGTTCCACACCTCCCATTCGCTGACGCGGCCCTTGTAACGGCGCGCCACGGCCGTCACATAGCGTTCCCAGGCCCGCAGCGTCTCCTCGTCGGTGAATATGCGCGATCCCAGGCTCTTCTGGGCCCCGTACACCGGATTTCCATAGGCGAGGCACATCCACGGACGGATGCCCTGTTCGCAGAGTCCGTCAACCGCCTCGTCGAGCCACCCGAATTCGTATTTCCCCTTTTTCTGCTCGCAGCGGGCCCAGCCGCTCTGGATGCGCGCGGCGCCCACGCCCAGCTCGCCCACATACGGCTTGTAAGCCGAAAAATCGGCATATTCGCGGTCGAGGCACTCGCATCCCACCGACCAGCGCGGGTTGGCCAGCTCGCGCGACGAAGCGGCCGACAGCGAACCGATCTGTTCGAGTCCGGGAGAAACCGCCTGCATCTTTTTCCAGGTCAGCGACCAATGCTGTGCCGGGGCGGCCGAGGCGAGCAAAAGACCGGAAAGGCCGAGAAAGAAAGTTTTTTTCATTAAAAAAAGTGGTTAGCGTTTTTTTTCATATATTTGTAACACGACAACATAAAAGTTGTGAGGTGTGGTACTTGCTTTGATTGGTGTTGTGTAGTGTGGTGCAAATATACGCAAAAAAACGAACAAACCAACTATTATTTCATTTTTTAATGACAGAACATGCCGGAAACGATTAAAATAGATCATGAAAGCCAAGTCCCGGTTTACAAACAGATCGTGGGGCAGGTGGAGGCACTGGTGCGCAGCGGCGAGTATGCCGAAGGATGCCTGCTGCCGTCGATGAACGAGCTCTCGGCCATGCTCGACATCTCGAAGGAGACCGTCAAAAAAGCCTACTCCATCCTTCGGAACAAGGGATTCATCGACGCCAGACAGGGCAAGGGATTCTATGTTTCGGCCGCAGGGGTCTCGGAAAAAATGAGCGTCCTCGTGCTGTTCGACAAGCTGAGCAACTACAAGCAGGTGCTTTTCAACTCGTTCGCCGGGGAGATCGGCGACGCGGCCGAGATCACCATCCGGCTCCACAACCAGAACGTTGATCTGCTGGAATACTACGTCGAGGAGAATCTCGACCTGTTCGACTACTATGTCATCACGCCCCACTTCCCGCTCGACGCCGCCTCGCAGAAACGGGTGCTGAAGATACTCACGCGCATCCCCAACCGAAAACTCATTCTGGTCGATCACTGGATGAAGGAGCTGCCGGGCAACTACGGCGCCGTCTATCAGGATTTCGCCAACGACGCCTACGAAGGGCTGGGATACGGGCTCAAGAAACTCAAAACCTGCTCCCGGTTCAACGTCGTGACGCTTCCGTCGAGCCTCTATTACGCCTCGGTGGGCAAAGCCGTGGAGCGGTTCTGCCGCGACAACGGGATCGCCGTGGAGTTCCACACGGAGATCACCCCCGAGATCATCCGCGAAAAGGAAGTCTACCTGATTCTCAACAGCCAGTACGATCTGGGGCTGATCGAACTGGTGCGCCGGGCCCGCGAGCGGAACTACCGCGTGGGCCGCGACATCAGCATCATCTCCTACAACGAGTCGCCGATCAACGAGATCATCCTCAACGGCCTGACGACCATTTCGACCGATTTCCGGCAGATGGGCGTGCTGGTGGCCCGGATGATCCTCGAAAAATCGCTCTCCAAGGTCAAGTGCGATTTCCAGATGATCCGCCGCAACACCTTTTAGGCGCCCCGACGATGAAGAACCGACTCCCCGACCCCGGCGCCCCGGCACGCGAACGCATCGGCTGGATAGACCTCCTGCGCGTGATCGCCTGCTTTCTGGTGGTCTTCTCCCACAGTTGCGACCCCTTCGTCGCCGTGTTCGACAGCGACCGCGCGACCTTCCTGCAAGGGGCGCTGGCCGGCAGTCTCGTGCGGGCCTGCGTGCCGCTCTTCGTGATGATGTCGGGCGTGCTGCTGCTGCCCGTGCGGACCGACGCCGGAACCTTCTACCGCAAGCGTATCGGCCGCATCCTCGCGGCGCTCGTCTTCTGGTCGCTGGCGCTGCCCGTGCTCTATTTCCTCTACATGCGCTGCGTCGGCACGGCCAGCCCGTCGATCGACCCCGCGCTGTTCACCGGCGAAGCCACGCTCCGCAAGATGTGGACCTTCGTCTTCAACTTCACCTACGACACCACCCCGCTCTGGTATCTCTACATGCTCCTCGGGCTCTATTTCATCCTGCCGATCCTGAGCGCATGGCTCGAACGGGCCTCGCGGCGCGACCTGCGGATCGTGCTCGGCATCTGGGGTGCGACGCTGCTGCTGCCCTACGTGAAGATGCTCGCCCCGGCGCTGGGCTACGCCGGCAATTACGGCAACATGGGCCTCTACGGCGTCTGCGACTGGAACGAATTCGGAACCTTCTACTACGTCTCGGGCTTCGCGGGCTACCTCGTGCTGGCTTTCTACCTCGTGAAATTCCCGCCCGCATGGAGCTGGCGCAAGACGCTGGGCATCTGCATCCCGGCGTTCCTCGTCGGCTACCTCGTCACGGGAGCGGGCTACATGATGATGCAGCGAGCGTTCCCGGGCAACTACGCCTATCTGGAGATCGTCTGGTATTTCGCCGGCATCAACGTCTTTCTGATGACCGCCCCGGTCTTTATCCTCGTGCAAAAAGCCGCCGCAAGGCCCCGCGCATGGCTTTCGCGGCTGGCGGGCGCCACGTTCGGCATCTACCTCTGCCACTTCATCTTCGTGCAGGCCGGCTACGACCTCGTGCAGCGGATTCCGGGACTTCCGGCACTGGTGCGCATCCCGCTGATCGCCTGCGGAGCCTTCGCCGCAAGCTGGCTCACGGTATGGCTCATGCAGCGCTGGCGCGTGACCCGGCGTTTCGTGGAGTGACCGACACGAAAAAGCCCTGCCGCGTTCGGCAGGGCTTTTTTCAGCGGCCCGTCACACGCATGTATCGGGCCAGCGAAGTGCGGTAAGCGGCGCAGGCCGAAGTGAAATCGTTGCGGCTCCGGGTGTAGAGCGTCTCGGCATCGAGCAGGTCGGTCAGCGGGGCCGTTCCGGCCTGATAGAAATTCCGGTTCTGCCGCAGGTTCTCGGCGGCCGAGGCCACGGAACGCCGCGTGAGCTCGATCTGCGCATAGGCTTCCACCACCTCGCTCCAGGTCCGTTCGATCTCCACGGCGAGCATCTCGCGGGCCTGCTGCCGGTCATTCTCGGCCTGCCGTTCGCGGATGCGGGCCTTTTTCAGCGCATGGGCGCCGCCCCACCAGTCGGAAATCGGCACCGAAACCTGCGCGAAAACCAGCCCGTCGTCCACGTCCTTGTCCGTGACGTTATAATAAAGATACCCGGCCCCCACGCCCACCGTCGGCAGGCGTTTGCCGCGCTCCATGCGCTTCTGGTATTTCTGCGCCTCGACGTTCTTTTCGGCCAGCTGGTATTCGGCCCGGCGGTCGAGCGCCTCCTCGACCGAAACATAGAAAGCCCCCGGCGCCTCGGGCTCCCCGAAATCCGCATCCCCGACATCGAACCCGTGCCAGTCCACGCCGATATGCTGGGCCAGCAACATTTTCGACACCTTCAATCCGTTCTCGACTTTCAGCCGGTTCGAGGCGATCTCCTGCTGACGCAGCTCCACGCGCAGCAGGTCGTTCGTGGTCACGAGACCCGCCTTGACCGAAAGTTCGACCTGCCGGTGAATCTCCTCCAGCTGCCGTTCCACGGCCCCGATGGTCGAGAGGTTGTCGCGCAGCGAGACGATCTGCCAATAGTAGGTGTCGGTCTGTTCGCGGACCTCGGCTTCGGTCTTCCGCAGCTGCAACTGCCCGACCTCTTCGCCCAGCCGGGCGAGCTTGTTGCCGTTGACGATCTGCAACCCCGCGAAGAGGGGCTGCACGGCGGTGATGCCGCCCACGAGCCCCCGCTTGACCATCGACAGCGGCAGATTCATCGTCCCCAGCTGCGGGACGGTCATGCCGAAGTCGGCCTGCACCAGCCCGTGCTGGGCCTGGAAAACGCCGCCCGTGGCGGACACCTGCGGGAAGTAGCCGGTGAACGCCTCGCGGCAGGTCTGGAGGGCCGCTTCGAGGTCGTAACGGCTGTTCTGCAAAGTCCGGTTGTGCTCGGCGGCCGCGGCGCGGCATTCGTCGAGCGTAAGGGTCTGGGCTCCCGCCGGAAGAGCGGAGGCCGCAAAGAGCAGATATATGAATGCCTTTTTCATCACTTGTAGATTTTCGAATAGAGAACCGGAAGGATCGTCACCACGAGGATCAGCGAACCGATGCCCCCGGCGAAGATCGTGAGGCCCACGGGGGCCCAGAACGTACTGCCGCCCAACATCATCGGCACGACGCCCACGGCCGTGGTGGCTGTCGTGAGGAAGATGGGGACCATGCGGCGCTTGCCGGCGTCGTAGGCGGCCAGCTTCGCCGACCAGCGGCACACTTTGCGCTTGTCCTCGGCATGCTGGTACATCAGGATCACGTTGCGGACGATCATGCCCAGCAGGGTGATGAATCCCAGCACCGAGGTGAGCCCGATGGTGAAGTCGGCGATCCACAGCCCGATCATGGCCCCGAACAGGCACAGCGACATGGCGGCCATGATGACCAGCGTGATGCCGAACTTGCGGAAGTTCACGAGGATGAAGAAGAAGATGATGACCAGCGAGATGCTCAGTCCCGACGCGATGGGCGGAATGGTCTCGGCGTCGAACTCGCGGGCACCGCCCAACTCGGTCTCCACGCCCGCCGGAAGCACGATCTCGTTTTTCAGCACCTCATTGATCCGCGAGGTCATCCGCATCGCGTTGACGCCGCGTTTCAGGTCGGCCGAGACGGTGATGCAGCGCATGCCGTTGCGGTGTACGATCTTCGACTGGCTCCACACGGGCTCCACGTCGGCGACCTGCCGCAAGGGGACGCTCACCCCCGGCACCGACGAGGAGAGGTAGGTGTCGCCGATGTCGGCCAGCGACCGTTCGCCCTGCCGCGCGTCGTTTTTCAGCACGACGGGCAGTTTGTAGTCACCCTCCCAGACCGACCCCACGGGCACGTCCCCGGCGGCCAGCGCCAGATTGACGGCCGCGAGCGTCCGCGTGATGCCCAGCTGGGGCGCCGTGACGGGATTGAGCCTCACATCGACGACCGCGCGCGGATCTTCGTAGTCGGAGTGCACCCACACCAGCTCGGGCATCTGCCGCATGCGGGCCATCAGCCGGTCGGCCGAGAGGCGCAGCGAGTCGATGTCGCTGCCGTAGAAGCGGAATTCGAGCGAGGGAACGTTCTGGTAGTCGAGCTGTTTGAACTTGACGTAGGCTTCGGGGAAACGCTCGGCCCAGGCATCGGCGTACTCGTCGAGAATGGCCTCCGTATCGTCCACCGACGTGGTGTTGACGATGAACTGCGCGTAGTTCTTGCCCGCGATCTGCGGGGCGTAGCTCATCTGGAAGCGCGGCGACGAGCACCCCACGAACGAGGTGACCGACTTCACCCGCCCGTCGGCATGCAGCACCCGGTAAACCGAGTCGGCGACGGCCTCCGTGCGCTCCAGCGGCGTGTCGGGACGCAGGTAGATTTCCACGGCGAACTGGTCGCGGTCGGCGAAGGGCACCATGCGCAGTTTCAGTTGTGTGGCGATCAGCAGCGACACCACCACCGAGGCGACGCCCGCCGAGATGGTCAGCCAGCCGTGGCGGAAGGTCCACGCCAGCACCCGGCGGTAACAGTCGTGCACCCGGTCGGTGACGGATTTCCGGTCCTCCCTGCGCGGCTGCACGTTGGGGATGATGAGTATTTCGAGGAACGGGATGACCAGCACGGCCAGCAGCAGCGAAACCATCAGGTTGATGGTGATGGTCCACGGGAAGAAGGTCAGGAAGTCGCGGAACATGCCCGTCATCGTGAAGAGGATCGGATAGAAGATCATGCAGATGCAGACCGTGGCCAGCAGCAGCGAGGGAAAGAACTCCCGGGCGCTCTCCACGGCGGCGAACCAGCGCGAATAACCCCGCCCGAGATAGTCGAGATAGCCGTCGATCACCACGATCGAGTTATCGACGATCATGCCCAGCACGACGATCAGCGCGGCCAGCGTCACCGTGTTGAGCGGAATGCCGCACAGATACATGACGCCCACCGAGATAAACGTGGAGAGCGGGATGGTGATGGCCGCGACGATGGCCGAACGCAGCGGGAAGAGGAGCATCATCACGGCGATGATGATGGCCATAGCGACGAACAGGTCGCGGAGGAAGCCGCGCACGGAGTCCCCGACGACCTTGGCCTGGTCGGCGATGCGCTGCACCTCGACATCGGCGGGCAGCTCCTCTTCGATGAAGGCGTGCAGCACCTCGTCCACCTCCCGGCCGTACTCCACGATGTTGAATCCCGCGCGCATCTCCATCGACAGCAGGACGCAGCGATGGCCGTTATTGAGGATGTAGCTGTCCGGATCGTCGTATTCGCGGACGACGCGCGCCACGTCCTTCACGCGCAGCACGTGGCCCTCGGGGTCGCTCCAGATGATCTGCTCGGCGACCTCCCGCTCCCCGGCCAGCGAGGGCGCGATGTGGATCGGCGTCTCGGTCTCGGCATTGCTCACCGCACCGCCCAGCGGCGTGAGCCCCTGCGAGGCCAGCGCCGCGGAGATCACCTTCTCGCCGATGCCGTAGGCCGCCAGCCGCTCCCGATCGACGTAGACCGAAATCTGCTCCGACTGCACACCGTAGGGACGCAGGTTCGAAACCGACTCGATGCGCCGCAGGCGGTCGCTCAGGTCGTCCATATAGCCTTTCAGCTCGCGGTAGGAGCGCGTATCCGATTCGAGGGTGATGAGCAGCGCCGAGGTGTCGCCGAAATCGTCGTTCACGACGAGCGCCGCGACGCCCGAGGGCAGCTGCATCTTGAACGACGCCAGCCCGTGTTTGATCTTCGACCAGACCTCGTCCTTGTCGTTCACGTCGTCCTCCAGCTCGACCATCACATAGCACATGCCGTTCTGCGAGGTGGAGGTGGTCTTCGGACGCTTCACCTCCTTGTAGGTCATCAGGAACTGCTCCAGCGGCTTGGCCAGCTGCTCTTCGACCTCTTCGCTCGTGGCGCCCGGATAGATTCCCACGACGACGCCCTGCCGGATCGTATACTCCGGGAACTCCTGCTTGGGAATGCGCACCAGCCCGTAGATGCCGAAGACGAAGAGGCACCCGACGAGCAGGAAGGTGATGCGGAAATTGCGCATCGACCATGCGATCACGTTGTTCGAACCTTTCATCGCTCCGTCACTTTACTGCCTTCGCCGATCTTCTGCATGCCGTCCACGACGACGCGGTCGCCCGCAGCGATGCCCCCGGTCAGCACGATGCCGTCGTTCACCAGACGCCCCGTCGTGACGGCCGTGCGCACGGCCGAATCGCCGCGCACCGTCCATACGAAGCGGCTGCCGTCGCCGGCCTGCTGCACGGCGCGCACCGGCACGACGATCTCCTCGGCGGCTCCGGCCGGCGAAACCGTCACACGGCACACCATGCCCGGCAGCAGCTCGCCCCCGTCGTTCGGAAGCGTCGCCCGCACGTCGTAGGTATGGGCCGCGGGGTTCGCCACGGCGCTCTTCTCGATCCGCCCGGCCGTGAAGGCACGGTCGCCCAGTGCGGCGACGACGACCCCGATGCGGCTCTCCGCCCCGAGCCCGGCGATCTCCTGCTCGGGCACCGAGAAGCGCACCTTGACGCTCCCGATCCGCAGCAGCGTCATCACCGGAACGCCCGGCAGCACATTTTCTCCGGCCGATGCCTGCCGCCGGCCCACGACGCCCGCGAAAGGCGCGCTCAGCGAACAGTCTTCGAGGTTCTTCCGGGCGATTCCGAAGGCCGATTCGGCCTGACGAAGCCGCGTCTGCGCCTCGACCCACTGGATTTCGGGCAGGCTCTCGGCGTCGTGAAGCTGCCGCAGACGCTCGCAGGCATCCTTCGCCTGGTTCAGGGCCGCTTCGGCGGCCTCGAAGGTCCGGCGCGCCGAGGTGGGGTCGAGCTCGGCCAGCAGCTGCCCCTGACGCACCCGCTGCCCCTCGTCCGCGAAGGTGCGGGCGACGGTTCCGGAAACCGGGAAGCTCAGGGAGGCCGACGCCTCCTCCTCGATCGTGCCGACATAAACCGCGGCTCCGGCATCGGCCGAAGGTGCGGCGACAACGGTTGCGACCCGCAGCGGATCGACCGTCCGGGCCTTTTCGGGGGATGAACAGCTCGCGGCCATAAGCAGCGCGGCTGCAAGGATCGTTCGTTTCATGGATTTCGCATTTTCTCGATGCAAAGTTCTCCTTTTAGGGGCTCTTGAAAAAGGCCGCCGTGTCGGTTAAATTCGCCGATTGGTTCGATTTCGCACCTTTCGGCGAAAAACCGTTTCCCGATTTACTATATTTGCGAAAAAATCAAGCATAAAATGAACGAAAAAGAACATCCGGAGTTTCTCGCTCGCCACGCTTCTCGAAGCCAACACCCTGCGCCCGGGAGACCTCTATTACGATGGCTGCGTGATCGCTTCGCGCGTCGATGTGACGGACGAATTCAACATCGGCCTGTTCCGCTACCCGACCCGTCTGAACGCCTTCGCCATCGTTTTTTGTTCCAAAGGTTCGATCACCTTCACCTCGGGGCTGCGGCACCATACGCTGAAAGAACGGACGCTCTTCGTACACCTTCCCGGCTCGATCCTGCAAATGGAGTCCGTCGAGCGCGAATCCTCGGTCTACGCCGTGATGTGCGAGGAGGAGTTCATCCGGCGCATCAACATCGACTTCAAACTGCTGTCGCGGCTGTTCCTCTGCGTCGAGGAGCAGCCCTGCCTGCGGCTGACCGAAGAGGAGTGGAACGGCATCACGCGGTCGTTCGCCGAGATCGACGCCGAAGGGGCCACGCCGCGAACGGACCTCTATTCCGACGAGGTCATGCGCTCGGTCATCCGCACGCTGGCCTACAAGGTCTGCCGCGTCATCGACCGCCACATCTCGGCGGCGGCCGTCCTGCCCGCCTCGGCCCGCAGCCGCAACGAGGAGTATTTCAACCAGTTCATGAAGGAGCTGGCCAGGCACTACATGCAGCACCGCTCGGTCGGGTTCTACGCCGCGCAGCTGCACCTGACGCCCAAATACCTGACGACGATCATCCGCAAGACGACGGGCCGCACGGCCTCGGACTGGATCGACGACTACGTCGTGCTCGAAGCCAAAAACCTCCTGAAATACTCCACGATGAGCATTCAGGAGGTGGCCTATTACCTCAGCTTTCCCAACCAGTCGTTCTTCGGCAAATATTTCAAGGAGCACACCGGCCTCACCCCGACCGCCTACCGGACGGGGAAATAGCCGTCGGCCAACGCCGGCCGGCATCCGGATGCCCGGCGCTCCGCTCCCATGCGAAAGGCCGCACCGTGCCGCCCGCGAGGAGCAGTACGAATGCGGCCTTTCCGGTCCGGCATTTCATCGCAGCGGATTCACATATTACTTGTAATCCGTCTGGTCGATCATCTGGGTGACGGCGTAAAGCATCGCCTTGTAGTGGGGACGATCCTGCACGGGAGCGGTATCGACCCGCCGAGCGAGCAGCGACCGGACTTTGAGCATCATCTCCAGGTAATAGACCGGAGCCTCGTCGATCACCGTCGAGCGCACCCAGTTCTGCCAGGCATAGCCGTAGCCGAAATTCCGTTCGAAAAGACGTTCGGCCACATAGCGGCTGCCCTGCTCCTCCTCGATACGCCGCAGTTCCGATTCGAACTGCGCGGCCTGTCCTCCCTCGTCCAGCCCGTAGAGCAGTATCCGATCGACGGAAGGGGCATAAGCCTCCTCGAAGCTGACCATGCCGTCGGCCAGCGACGAGGGTTTCTTCGCACCGACGGCGCTGGCCGCAGTGCCCATCATCTTGACGACGGCCTTCTGGACGATCTTGTCGCCGTTGGTGAGCCTGCGGTTGTTGATCGCGCTGTCCCACACGCCCGTATAGAGGTCGCCGAAAAACTCGGCCACGGTGTAGGGGTCCTTCCCGGCGACGAACGACGAAAGGGTCACGTTCATGTAGAGCTTGGTCAGCGTCGCGGCCAGCGCGTTGTTGATCTCGGGCGAATACTTCATGTTCAGACCGAAGCGCCGGCAGATGTCGTCGTTGTCGAGCCACTCGTTCGAACTGATCTGTTTCAGGACCCAGCGGAGCGACTCCTTCTGCCGCTGGCGGGGAACCGATTCGAAGCGCCGGGCCTTGGTGCCGTCCTTGGCTTCGGTGAGGTAGATGCCGCCCACGTTATAAAGCACGTTGTTCACGTAACGCGCATACTGTTTGGCGATCTGGTCGTAGAATGCCTTGCGGTGCTCGGCCGTGGGATCGTCGGTGATCCACTCATTGAGATGCGACGAGATATATTGCAGGTTCTTGATACCGTACTGACTGGCTTTCAGCGGGTCGTCGCCCAAATCCTCCTCCAAGGCCGAGGGATCGTAACGGCTGGCCACCTGCTGCTTGCCGTAGCGGTACATGGGATCGCCGGCCTTCTCGTCCACCCACGTTTCGAGCGTCTTGGCCTCCTCGCGGGCGCTCTTGTCGCCCGGCAGGTAGGAGTAGAGCCACTTGATGACGTAGTAATCGTACTCGCCCAGCTCGGGAGGCGTCAGCTTCACGCCCTTGTCGGTCGGCTGCGCCACGTAGTTGAAGCGCGCATAGTCCATGATCGAGGGCGTGGTGCCGTATTTCTGCGTGAAGGCCGGGTCGCGGAGCTTCTCGACGGGATAGGCCGCCGAAGCCGCCATGTTGTGCATCAGGCCCAGCGTATGGCCCACCTCGTGCGCCACCACATAAGCCAGCGACTCGTAGACGACATCTTCGGGCAGCGTCTTGGCACGCACCCGGGGATCGACCTGCGCCGTCTGCACGAAACGCCACTGGGTCAGCATCTTGATCACATTGTTGTAAACCAGCACCGAGGCGTTGAGAATCTCGCCCGTACGGGGGTCCACCCACGAGGGGCCCATAGCGTTGGCGACGGCCGAGGGGACGTAGCGGATGCACGAGTATTTGAGGTTGTCGGGATCGAACTTCGGGTCGTCGGCCGGGAAATCACGCACCACGACCGCATCCTTGAAACCGATCTTTTCGAAAGCCTTGTTCCAGCGCAAGGCGCCCTCCTTGATGGGTGCCACCCATTGTTTGGGGAAGAGCGTATCGACGTAGAAGACGATCTGCTTCTCCGGAACCACGAGCTCGCCGCGGGCGTAAGCCTCCTTGTCCGAGGGAATCAGCCGCCAGCGGTTGGCCAGCGAGTAGTCAACCAGTTCCTCGCCGTCGGCCGGAATGTGCTGCTTCAGGGTGAGGAAAACTCCCACGCGCGAATCGGAGATACGCGGCTTCATCGGCTCCTCGGGGAGCAGCATCAGCGTGCGCGTCACCTTGAGCGTCACGGGTTTGTCGGAGAAGAGCGTCCCGCCCAGCACGGATTTCGCGCTCACGTTGTAGGTCATCGAAGTCTTGACGGCGACGTTGTCCTCGAACGACTTGACATCGTAAATATCCACGGTGGACTTGTTGGCCGAGGCACGCAGGAGGATCGGGAAGCCGCCCTCCTGGATCGGGGAGGTCGAATTGTCGCTGCCGTTGAACAGGTTGCTCATGTCGAACACCACGGCCGTGCTGTCCCGGTTGTAGGCCAGCAGCTTGTAGCTCGACACGATCGGATTGCCGTAGTTCCGGCCGGCGACGCTGCGCATCCGCTCGTCGTCGGTATCGTAGCTCACGCGGGAGTTGATCCGGTGCATGTAAACCACACTGTCGCCCAGCGAGAACGAAATGTGCAGGGGCGTCTTGGCCTTGTAGCCGTTTATGGCCACCGTGTTGTCGGTGGTCTCGGTCACGGTCGTGGCCAGCAGCATCTCCTTGCCCATCTCGGCGAGGGGCATCTCGAAGTAGAGCTTGCTGCCCACGATGTGCAGGGTCATAAAGCCCTCGTCGGCCTTCACGCACTTCTTGCCCCTGAACAGCTTTTCGTAGGGCGAGATCTTTTTCTTTTTGACCGTGTCGGCCTGGCTTTGCTCGGTCTTGGCCGTTTTTTTCTTTTTGCTCTTGGCCGCCGACGGCTGGGCATACAGCAGGGCCGTCGCAAGGAGCATGCAGATAAAGAGAGTCTTCTTCATTTTAGCGTGGTTTTATTTTTTCGGTTTCAATAATTTGTTGACGGAGAAAAGTTGGGCCCGGTAGAACGGGATGTCGGCGGGATCGGCCGCATCGACAACCCGCTTTTCCAACAGCGTCTTCAGTTTTTTCAGCAATTTCAGCGTCTGTTCGTCGTCCATGCTGTACAGCTTTTGCGTGGTGCCGGGGACGATCGGCTGCACATAGGAGCGAAGCGGCGCTTCGCCGTCCGGCACGATGCCGGCTACGGTCTCGGGAAAGTCCCCGAACCCGTTGTCGGACGAGAGCGCGCCCAGACGGGTTCCGCCCACACCGGCGATACGCAGTTCGGAACCTCTCAGCAGGCCGCGCTGCAAGAGCTTGTCCGCGGCGGTCAGCTTGCGGTTCTCGATGCTGTTCTTCCAGCCGTTCTCGTAGATGTCGTCGAAAAGCTCCTCCAGCGTGTAGGGATCGTCCGACAGGACATTGCAGTAAGCCAGCATATCGTAAGAGAGCCCCAGGCGGCCCATGATCAGGTTCACGGCCTTGAGCGGCGAGGGGACGTTGATGGAGAACTTCTCGTACACCTCGGGATTCTGGAGCTGCTCGCAGCCGAGCAGCTGTCCGAACACCCACTCCACCGAACGCTTCTGCACCTCGCGGGGCACGCACTTGTAGCGCGCTCCGTCGGGACGGTCCCCGCGGTTGTAGACGTAGATTCCGCCCACGTTGCGCCACACCGTTTCCAGATAGAGCTGATACTGTTTCAGCAGCTTGGTCTCCACGCTCTTGCGGTACGCCCCGTCGGGGTCGTTGTCCGGGCCTATCCACGACGGCAGGTTGTCCATGATATATTTCAGATTGCGGATGCCGTACTCTCCGGCGCGGATCGCGTCGTCGCCCAGGTCCTCGCCCAGAGCCGAGGGGTCGAAACGATTGAACGATGCGTCCTGCAATGCGGCGTACCGGCACATCGGGTCGCCGGCATGCCGGGCGATCCACGCATCGAGCGTCGCCCGCTCCTGCGCGGCGTCGGGCACGAACCGGTAAAGCCAGCCGATGGCATACTCGTCGTAAACGCCCATCTCGGGCGGCGTGAGCCGCACGCCCTCGTCGCCGGGCTGCGCCACGTAGTTGAAACGGGCGTAATCCATGATCGAAGCCGTCGTGCCGTATTTCTGCGTGAACGTCGCCGAGCGCAGCGAATCGACCGGGATGGCCGACGATCCGGTCATGTTGTGGGCGAGCCCCAGGCAGTGGCCCATCTCATGGGCGGCGACATAGGCCAGCGACTCGTCCATCACCTCCCGAGGCATCACGACGTTGCGGACCCGGGGGTCGATCTGCGCCGTCTGCACGAAACGCCAGCGGTTGATCTTCGCGGCGACGTGCTGGTGCAGGACCATCGTGGCGCCGCGGATCTCGCCCGTGCGGGGGTCGGTCCAGAAGTGCCCTTCGGCATTCTCGATGTTCGACGGAGCGTACCAGACGCACGAGGTGTTGATGCCGTAGGGATTGAACGCAGGGTCGTCCTTCGGGAAGTCCTCCACGCGGATCACCTCCCGGAACCCGGCCTTCTCGAAAGCCCTGTTCCAGCTCAGAATGCCGCGCTTCACCGGCTCGCGCCACGTCTCGGGCATATTCGGGTCCATGTACATCGTGATCGGGCGCACCGGGTCCGTGAGCTCGCCGCGCAGGTAGGCCGCCGTATCCGCCGGAACGATGTTCCAGCGTGCGGCGTACTTCACCTCGCCGACAGGCCCGCCCTCCTCGGAGAGCACCTTCTTTTCGATCGTGAACAGGCCGATGCGGTCGTCGGCCGGCCGGGGCCGCATGCTTTCCTCGGGCATGGGAACGAGCGAAAAGACGACATCCACATCCACGGGCAGATTGACGGCCACCGGAAAGATGAACCGCCATTCGCTCACGCTGTACTGCGTCGAAGTGCAGACGTAAAGTTCGCCGTTCAAGCTCCGGACATCGGTCACGCGGGTCAGGCCGGTCTTCATCACGGCTGAAATATCGAACGGATCGTATCCTTCGCCGATCGGGGAGAGTTCCGGAATGTCCGTGCAAAAGAGCTCCGTGGCGTCGATCACCACGGCCGTCCGGTCGTCGTTGCAGACCTTGATCCGGTATTGCCCCACGATGTTGTCGCAGCCGACCGCGGCGACGGCCGTCCCGACGCGCTCCGAAACGCCCTTCCGCAGCCAGGCGTCGTTCCGCCGCACCAGAACCACGGTGCTGTCCTCCAGATTGAACGCGACGTGCATCGGCGCCTGCTGCCGGAGCCCTGCGACGCATCCGCGCACGTACATCGTCGATGCGGGGGTCGTTCCCAGCAACATATCCCGCCCCATCGAGGCCAGCGGAATCTCGAAGAAGACCTTGCCGTCGATCTTGTGCAGGGTGACCAGCTCGCCGACGGCGGTCGTGTGTTTCCTGCCGTCGAAAAGTTTTTCGTAGGGCGTTTTCCGGACGGTCTGTTCCTTTCCCTCCTTCGCACGCTTGCGGGGCCCCGCATAACTTTCGGGCGTCGAGGCGACCGCCCATGCTGCCGCACAGACGACCGCGATCAGTTTCATGTATTTCATCATCATCTTGAAGAAGCGGTTATTTCAGGTTTCGGGAGCCGATCATCTGCTCCACGGAATAAAGCATGGCCCGGTAGTAGGTCTTTTCGTCCTCCGCCACCCGGGGCATCCGCTCGGTGAGCAGCGTGCGGAGCTTCGTCAGCAGGGTGAAGAAGGCCGTCTCCGTTTCGTCGAGCGCCGCAACGTCGATCGTCGGCTGCCAGCCGTACCCCTTGCCCAGCGAGGCGCTCTCCTCAGCGGCGGCCCGGTCGAGGCCGAACAGTTCCAGGTCCGCGTCGTCGGGCGCATAGGCCAGCATGAACAGCGCGTGACCGCCCATCGCCTTGATCTTCGAGTTGAGCAGGACGATGCTGTGACGCTGCATGATGCGGCACGACGGCGTCAGGGGCTTCTGCCCCACGACATTCTCCCACAGCTCCTCGTAGACGACATCGAGGTAGTCCCCGACCGTGAAAGGCTCCCCCTGCGCCAGATAGGACGACAGGGTCACCCCGGCGCACAGCGAAATCAGCCGCTTGCGCATGGACTCAAACAGCGTCTCCTGCATGTAATTCTGATAATAGCCCAGCGGATAGCCCGTGGCATGGGCCTTCATGACCAGCCAGTCGCAGTCGCTCAGTTCCCGCAGCACCCAGCGCAGCGAAGCCTCCTGCACCGAGGCCGGCGTGGAGACGAAGCGCGTCCCCTCCCCGACCGAACGGCGGGAGTTGTCGAGCCGGATGCCGCCCACGTTGTGCATCGCCGTGTAGATATAGCGGTGGTACTGATCGACCATCTTCCGAAAGAGATCCTTGCGCAACTTGTAGTCGGGATCGCCGTTGCCGATCCAGTCGTCCATGCCGGCGGCGATCAGCTTCAGGTTGCTCACGCCGTAGGCGCCCGACTTCACGGCATCGTCCCCGAGGTCCTCCTCGACGGCCGACGGGTCGTAGCGGCTCAGCACCTGCTGGGGCGCGTAGCGGTACATCGGGTCGCCCTCCTTCGCGTCGATCAGCTTCTCGCCCTCGGCCTGCTCCTCGCGGACGCTCTTATCGCCCGGATACCAGCGGTAGAGCCACTCGATAGCGTAATAGTCGTAGACGCCCAGGTCCGAGGGCGCGAGCCGCACGCCCTTGTCCCCGGGCTGCGCCACGTAGTTGAAACGCGCATAGTCCATGATCGAGGGCGTGATGCCGTATTTGCGGGTGAAGGCCGCCGAGCGGAGCGAATCGGTGGGGAATGCCGACGAGGCAGCCATGTTGTGCATCAGTCCGAGGCAATGGCCCGCCTCGTGCGCCGCCACGCCGCTGAGGGTCTCCATCAGCAGCTCTTCGGGTATGTCGGCCGTGCGGACCCGCTCATCGACCTGCGCGGTCTGCAAGAAGCGCCAGGCCGCAGCCAGCCGGATCACGTCGTTGCAGATGAGGATCGAAGCGTTGATGATCTCGCCCGTCGCGGGATCGACCCACGAAGGCCCCATTGCGTTCTCGACCTGCGAAGGCACATAGCGGATACAGGAGTATTCGAGGTTGTCGGGGTCGAACGCAGGGTCGTCCGCCGGGAAATCCCGCACCTCGACGGCATTGGCGAATCCGATCCTCCCGAAAGCGTCGTTCCAGCGCAGCACGCCGCGGCGGATGGCCCCTTTCCAGGCCGGCGGGAAGAGGCTGTCGAGATAGAACACGATCGGCTCGACGGGCTTCACCCGCTCCCCGCGGGCATAAGCCGCCGGATCGGAGGGCTCCAACCGCCAGCGGTTGGCCAACGTGTAGGTCTCGGTCGGCGAACCGTCGGGAAGCCGCTGCTTCGAGGTGAGGAACACCCCGACACGCTGGTCGGAGATGCGCGGTTTCATCTTGTTCCCGGGCAGCAGCAACAGCGTGCGCCGGGCCGTGACGGTCAGCGGATATTTTTCGTACATCACCACGCCTTTGTCCTTGACGCTGGTCCGGCCCGAAAAGCGGGTGGTCACCGAAAGGCTCTTGTCGTAAGCCCCCAGTTCGAGAATCGAAGTCAGCTTTTTGTCCGGGGTGAAATAGAGGTCATACGTCCCGATATGGGGCGATACGGGCTCCATCGCAGGGTCGCTGCAATCCGAAAGCAGTTTGGTAGCATCGAAAACGAGCGCCGTACTGTCGGGGTTGTAGGCCAGAATCCGGCACCCCTCCCATACGGGGTCCGCGAAGTTCTGTGCCGCGAGGGCCGCGGCCTGCGGATCTCCGTCGTCCGGGCGGTCCGGACGGGCGTTGACCCGGAGGATGGTCAGCAGCGTGTCCCGGACCGTGAAGCGCAGGTGCATCGGCGTCCGGGTCCGGTAGCCCACGATGCAGAACCGGCTGTCGCTGGTCTGCACCGTCGCCGAGGAGAGCAGCATCTCGCGTCCCAGCAGTTCCAGCGGGAATTCGAGATAGAGTTTGCCGTTCACCTTGTGCAACGTGGCGAATGCCCCGGAGGCGCGCTTCTCAACCCCTTTTTCAAACAGTTTCTCGTACTTGCCGGGCTTTTTCGCCTCGGCGGCACGCTCTTTCTTCGACTCCCTCTTCCGAAGGTCCGAAAAGGCCGATGCCGGCGCTGTGCAGCACAACAGCACGCACAACGCCGACAAAGCCAGCAACAGATTGTTTCTCATTCAGTTATCGGCAGTTTTGGTTTTATTGCAGTTCCTCCCCGATCTCGGCCCAAAGCGCTTTGAGCAGCGCATATTTTTCCAGGATCAGCGGATAGTCCGCATACGTGGTCCCGAAGCCGTCGTCGTCGCCGAGCAGCACCTCGACCAGGAAGGTCTCCACGTCGCGGCGCTGTCCCACGGTCTTGTAGCTCCGCGAACCCGCGGTGTCGTTGAAGCTGGTGTCCGAGGTATCGTACACCAGGAACCCGTACTCCTTCCAGTCCTTGAAAACCGGGCTGGTGGCGCTGGAATTCGTCTCCTTGATGTCGTAAACATAGTCGTAGAGACTGATCTTATCGCCGCCCTGCGTGCTGGCGTCCGCCTTGGCGTAGAAATCTTCCAGCTCCGTGGCGCGCTCGTTGACCAGATACACGGAGATGACCTCGGCCGCGATCTCGGCAGCCAGCCGCTTCTTCTCCGCTTCGGGCATGGTTTTGATGGAGTTCAGGCGGCCTACGGCCGTCGTCATCATCCCCCTGTAAGCCGAGGCTTCGCCCTTCCGGTTCTTCTTCTGGTCGATGTCGAGCCGGCCGACCAGCAGGAAACAGCGCGGATAGAGTTTCTCGGGCAGGATCGGAATCACCCGGTCGCGCATCAGTTCGAGACCCGCGATGACGGCATCGTCATCCTCGGAAAGCTCGTAGGTGGCGACCTCGGTACGGCTGGTGATGGCGTAGTTCACGTCCAGCACCTCGTAGTAGACGTAGGGATTGCCCAGCGCATCGAGCCCGCGGTCGATCGAGCCGATGGTGTCATTGCGGAACAAGGCGATGCCCGTCTGCGAATAGATTTCGTAGCGGAGGTGATCGACGGGATCGCTCGAATCCTCCACGGCGAACCAGTTCCGGTCCAGCCCCGACGGACTCAGGTCCTTGTCCTTGCCGCAGCCCGCAACGAGCAGCGCCGCGACAGCCGCATATATTGCTTTTTTCATATTCTCTCTCATTATAAATTATTGTACCAGCACTCTGTCGGGACGATCGTTGTCCACCAGCATTCCTTCGTTGTTCTGCAACGCATAGGTCGGGAAAGGCATCACCCAACCCCCGTCGCCGGGCCATTCGCCCAGTTCATGATAACCGCTCAGCACGGCGGCGTTGTCGCCCCACTCGTAAACGGCATGGCGGATCGTGGTCTTGAGCTGATACTTGGGCAGCACGGCGTAGCGACGCAGGTCGTACCAGCGCAAGCCGCGGAAAGCCAGCTCACGGCGGCGTTCGGCGCGGATGAAGTCGATCATCTCCTGACCCGTAAAGGTCTCGTAGGCGACATCCTCCATTCCCGTCTTGATGCGGTTGTCACGAATCGTCTTGAGCGCGGCGGCGGCTCCCGTCCAGTCGTCCTCCATAGCGGCGGCCTCGGCTTCGATCAGGTAAGCCTCGGGCAGCGTGAAACTCAACGGCGTGAAATAAGAGGTCTTCGCCTGAAAAAGGAAATGCGAAAAGCTATTGCCTCCGGACGACTTCTTGAAAAACCAGTAGCTCTTCCGCAGGTCGTTGCTGGCATACGAACCGTAAAGTTCGTCCGAATAAGAGGGCTGCGGACATTTGGTCGTATTCATAAGTATGACCTGCCAGCCGTTCAGGAAAATGTACTCGCTCCAAGCCAAACTCCGGTCTGCCGTAGTCGCAGTCTGATAAGCGCTGGACGTGAAATCGTTCATGTTGCACATGCGGAACGTGGCGTTCGAAACGTCGGCGATGACTTCCCCGGCCCATTTCCGGGCCTCGGCCCAGTCGCACATGTAGAGATAGCACCGCGCCAGCAGCAGCCGCGCCGCCGAGGCGTTAGCATAGAGCTTGTTGCTGCGCTCGACGGGCTGCAAGCACTCTACGGCCATCTTGAGGTCCTTGACGATCTGGTCGTAGAGCTCCTGCACCGAATTGCGCGCGAAACCGCCGGCCTTGATCGCCGACTCGGTTTTCAGCGGCACGGCCAGGTCCGTCGAAGCCGTTTCGGCCACATAGGGCAGCCCCCAGAGGTTCGTAAGCGTGAAGTAGTAAAGCGCGCGCAGGAAACAGGCGCTGCCCTTCACCTGCCGGTAGAGGTTCCGGGTCTTCGAATCCCCGGCAAAACGTTCGACCTCCTCGATCACGGCGTTCGTCACGGCGATTTTGACATAGAGGTCCTGCCAGGAGGGGTTGCCTCCGTAGGGAGCTCTGTTAGCCGTATTCTGCACCACCGATTTATCCTCCCACCAGGGATAGCGCTCCCAGAGGTAAATTCCCCGGATGTAGTTCATGGGACGGTTTCCCTCGTTAGGTCCGAACCACTCCTCCTTGCAGTCGTCGTCCATATAATTAATCCACAGATATTTGCATACCTTGGAACGATCCTCCAGATAGGCGCCGCCGATCAGCAGTTCGTCGAGATCGGAGAGATCGTCCACATAGGAGAGTGTCTGGGAGTACTCTTCCAGAAAGTCGCCGCACGAAGGCAGGCCGGCCAGCAAAACCCCGGAAAACAGAATAGCAAGTATTTTTTTCATAGCGGGCTGTACTTTAGAATGAGACATTGAGCGTAAACGAGTAGGTCGGACGGATCGACACGGCGATCGCAGAGCCGCCCGAGGTGGTCGGGTCCTGTCCTTTGAGCCGCGAATTGGCGAACGTGTAGAGGTTGGTGCCGGTGAACATCAGATACCCCGATTTCATCCGGATGCTGTTGCAGAACTTCCGCGGCAGCTGGTAGCGCAGCGAAATCGACTGGATTTTCAGGTAGTTGCCGCTCACGACGCGCGAATCCGAATAGTCGTACATCTGCCAGATGTTGGGGGCGAAACCGTCCTTGAAAAGATACGTCATGATATTCTTGATGTCGGTTCCCGACACACCGCTCTGCCACCAGGGGCTCAGCGTCTCCGTGAACTCGCGTCCGGAAAGAATGCCCGGAATGTTGGTGTACTTCTCGTCGCCCGCCTTTTGCCAGCGGCGAAGCCATTCGCGGCGGACGTTCTCCGTCGGCAGCGGCGCGATGGTGCCGTTGATTCCCGAGACGTTGGGATAAAGTTTCGTCAGACGGATTTTCGACCCGAGGCTGTAAGCAAGGTTGACGCTCAGCGTGAAATTGTTGTAAGTAAACGTATTGCGCAGGCTTCCCTGGATCGTCGGGACACGTGTGCCCGAATAGGACATGACGGTCATGTAGCGCTGCTGGTTGGTGTCGAAATACTCGTTCAGCCACTTGGCGCGCGTGATCTCCGTCTGCTCGCCGGTCTGGGGATCGGTGACGGTGACCATCTGGCTGAAATTGTCGAACGTCGGACGCCCGTCCTTGCCGTCGAGCCCGGTGAAACGGTAGGAGTAGAATCCGTTGATCGGACGGCCCACGACGTGAATCGTTCCGTTCAGATACTCCGAATAATAGATCTCGTTATCGTGTTTGAGCGTCGTCTCGGGCGTCTGCACGGCCTTGTCGATCAGCTGGTTGATGACCGAACCCAGCGAGGGGTCGAAACGCCAGCGGAAACCCTTGATCTCGCCGTTGACCTCCGTCAGACGGTTGATCGGCGTGAAGTTCAGCGTCAGGTCGAGTCCCTGGTTGGTGAGCGTACCGCGGTTGACCGTGTAGCTGGTGATGCCGTTAACCTCCGAGACGCTCTGGCTCATGTAGGCGTCGGTGGTCTTGCGGTAGTACCACTCGATCGTACCCGTGATCTTGCGCTTGAAGAGCGCGAAGTCCAGACCGATGTTGGTCGTGTAGGTCTTCTCCCACTTCAGGTCGGGATTGGGCCACTTGTTGATGCTCTTGGAATAGGAGTCGAAATATTTGTCGTAACCGCCCTCCTTGATCACCAGCCGCGTGGGGACGCTCGGCACATTGCCCTGCGAACCGAACGAGGCGCGCAGCGACATCGAATTGATCCAGCGGACATCCTTCAACACGTTCTCGGTGATGTTCCAGCGTCCCGCGAGGGCCCACGTGGGCAGGAAACGCTCGTTGGCGCGCGAACCGAACTCGTTGGAGAAGTCGCTGCGCATGTTGAAGCTGAAATAGGCGTGCTGCATGTAGCCGTATCCCAGCGTCATGTAGGCCGCGAGGTTGTTCGAACGATTGATCGTGCGCACGCCCATCGCCTCGGCCGTTTGCAGCCAGTCGGCGTATGCATCGTAGTTGACCGGATTCTCCACCTTCGAGCTGCCGATGATCGTCACGCCCTGCATGATGTTGCCGCGGTCGGGATCGTAGCCGCGGTAGGTCTGCGACAGCCCCTCGTAGGTGGTGGAGGAGACTTCAGTACCCAGCGAAGCGTCGATCTTGTGCTGCGCGTCCTTGCCGAACTTCTCGGTGTAGACGAGCGCCGCACGCGCCGAATAGCCGCGGCGGTCGGTCCGGGTCTCTTTCAGCTCGCCGCCGACGGGCAGCAGCGTATTCTCGTAATACTGATCGTCGGTCGCAGCGTTGTAGCGTTTGTGGAGCGTCCGCCCGTACCAGGTATTCTGTCCGTGGTAGTTGCCCGTGTAGTTGTTCGACACGGAATAGGAGAGCAGCGAAGTGATCTTCAAGGTCGAGGTGATGTCGTAGTCAACGCCTGCACGCGCCGTCACGCTGTTGTTCTTCTGCTTGCGGTAGCTGTTCTCCATATCTTCGAGGATATTGAACGGATAGGAGTCGCCGGTGCTGGTGGCACTCGCCGAGGTCGATCTCAGATAGGACCAGTAATTGCCGTCCGCATCGTAGACGGGCACCGCACGGCTGGTGTTGTAGGCGTAGTCGTTGATATTAAGGTCGGAGGGCTCGCCGTCGGTGTCCGTCACCGAGCCGTTCATGCCGAAAGTCACCTTGAAACGCTTGTAGTTGCCCGTCAGATTGAACGTCGCCGTGTAGGTCTTGCTCTTCTCGCCCAGGGTCGAACCCTGCTGGTTGTTCATACCCAGCGAAGCGTGGTAGCGGACATTGGAGGTTCCGCCCGAAAGGCTCAGCGTGTGGCGGTGCGACCAGGCGTTCTGCATCAGCAGGTCGAACCAGTCGGTGTTGAGCGTCTCGTAGTAGCTCGCCTGACGTGCGAATTCGTTGTAGTCGATGCTGCCGTTCATGTAGTCGCGGTAGGAAGCCTCGTAGCCGAGCCACGACGTGATGTTGGGATAGACCTGCCGGTTGTTCATCAGCTCGCGCGAAAACGAGGTGCGCTCCAGCGAGTTCATCACATCGACCGAACGGTCCGTATAGCGGGGCCGCTGGGTGAAAGTGCCCGAAAACGAGTAGGTGACCACGGGAGGGCCCTGCTTGCCGCGCTTGGTCGTCACGACGATAACGCCGTTCGAGGCGCTCTTTCCGTAGAGCGCCGTGGCCGAAGCGTCTTTCAGGATGTCGATCTGGTCGATGTCCTCGGGGTTCAGGCCCGACACGGCGTTGCCCAGCAGGTTCACGAAGTCGAGGTCGTTGATCTGCTCGGGATCTATGTTCACGGGATCGCTCTGCACGACGCCGTCGATCACCCACAGGGGCTCCTGCGAACCGAGGACGGTCGTCGTACCGCGGATGCGCAGCTTCGGCGCAGCTCCCAGCTGGCCGCTGCTCTGCATGTAGGTCAGGCCCGGAACCTGTCCTTCGAGCATCTGGTCGATGGTCGAAAGGCCGGGGTTATAGATGTTCTCGGCCTTGATCGAAACGATCGAAGCCGCCATTTCGCGGGGCGTCAGCTCCTGATAACCCGTGTGGACCACCTCGACGTTGCCGATGTCGGTCGATGACTGCTGAAGGTTCACATACAGTTTCTTGCCCTCGACGTAGCTGATCTCCTGGGGCGTCATGCCGATAAACGAGAACCGGACGACCATATCCTTCTGACGGGGCGCGACGATCTTGAACTCGCCCTTCGCATCGGTCGTGGTTCCGTAGCGCGTGCCCTTGACCACGACGGAGACGCCGGCGAGCGACTTGCGGTACTCGTCCAGCACGCGGCCCTCGATCGTCACCCGGTCCGACTTGGCCTGCTGGCCCTCCTTGTGGCGGATGACGACATGGTCGTCGGTGATCTCCCAGACGAGGTCCGTCCCCGTGAAGCACCGTTTGAGGATCGCTTCGAGATCGGAACGCACGCACGAGAAGTTCTTTTTGCCCAGCGCCTCGATGTCGTCCGTCTGGTAGACGAACGAATAGTTGCTCTGCTTCTCGATTTGCAGGAAAAGTTCGGTCAGGTAAGCGTCACGAATCGTGAGCGTGAAGAGCTTTTTGGGCTGGCTGTAAGCGAGGGGGGGGGATACGTGAAGTGCGGAAATCAGCAGTACGGCAAGACACAGCAGCCGTTTCACCGCCATCCGTGTTCCGCAGCCGGAACGCTCTCTGATTTCCTTTTCCGGAGGTAAAGATTTCTTCATACGCAAAAGTTTAAGGATTAATACTAACCTAACCGCCGAGGCACCCGAAGCGGAATCGGGCTGCCTCGCACGATTATTATAACAATCGAATAAGCCGTTCGGGCTATCCCGAACGGCTTATTTTTGCAAAAAAAGTGATTTTTTATTCCGGCGAAGTTTCAATCCGTAACCTGAAATCGGCCTTCGAAGCGGCTCAGTGGCGGATTATTCCTATTTTCTGCCGGTTATGTCGAATCCCGTCGTTTTTCCGTCTCCGGGCATGCGGAGAGATTTCGGACACGAGCCGCAGGACAAAGGCTATTTCAGTTTCCGGCCGAGCCCGTCGAAAACGCTCTTTTTCCCGCCGGCATACATGTCGATCCGCTCCTTTCCGGGCGTAACCCGGCTCACGTCGGGCCACCCGCCGTCCCGGTCGGAGCTGAAAACCGGCTCGCGCCCGTTCCTGTAACGGCAGGAATCGTGGATGAACGGAATGACCTCCCGCCCACGGCTGTCCACGGCGCCCCACTTGCCCTCCTTCTGCGCCAACAACAGCGATTCGCCGATCCCGAAAATGCGGTCGTAAATGCAGGGAATGACCTCCCGGCCGCATTTGTCGATACAGCCCCACTTGCAGGCGTCGGGGACTTCGTTCGGCTCGGCGATTTCGACCGGAAGCCCGTGGTTGCGGCGCGTCTCCACGACCACGGCCAACCCGTACGCCACCGGGCGGATCACCTCATAACGGGGCGTAACGGCTTCGCCCCGGCGGTTTATCAGCACCATTTCGCTGTCGCCGTACGTCCACGGGGTTATGAATTCGCGGAGTTCGTCGCGGAAGGCGAACCGCACGACAGCCAGGTCTTTGTCGAAGCCCAGATCGCCGAAATTCAGGGCGGCATCGAACCGATAAGGAATCGCCAGTTCACCCGCAGGGCCGATGTAGCCGTACTTTTTCGTCTCGCGGACCAGGGCCCGGTCGCCGCAGAAAGGATGCGCCTCGGCGTAACGGACATCGTTGAGCCGGTTGCCCGCCGTATCGGCATAGTAGTAATAGAGTTCCGGCCCGTTATGATGTTTGGACACGGTGTACTCGGGACTCTCGGGCGCCGCGGCTCCCGTCAGCAGGAGCAATGCCGCAGCGGAAAAAAGGAACGGTTTTTTCATGATGGGCTCATTTATTCGGTATCGAACCGAAGTTACACTTTGTATAATATAACAAACAAATCGGCCGCCCGGACTACCCGAACGGCCGAAATTTCACCAAAAAATGAGGACTTTTACCGGAGGCGGTTTCAATTCATAACCGTAATCACCCGCCCGTCGCGTTTGAAGTTCACGCTGCGGGTCTTGGAGAGGATGTCCAACACGGATTCGATGTCGTCGTAACGCTTGATCCGCGCCGTGATATTGATATCCCGCAGGGAGTCTTTCAGCACGTAGTCGATGTTGTACCATGCCGAGAGCTCCTCCATGATACTGCCCACGGGCTTCGATTCGAAGATGAAATAGCCGTCCTTCCAGGCTGTCTGATAGAGCGTTTCGACCTGCCGGACCTCGCAGCGGTCGCCGCTGACGACGGCCTGCTGTCCGGGCGTCAGCACCGCCAGCCGCTCGCCGCTGCCGGCATCGAACAGCCCGACGCTGCCCTCCACGAGGGTCGTGACGCTCTGCGCCCCCTTGGCCGAAACGCAAAATTCGGTGCCGAAGACCTGAATTTCGGTCCGGCCGGTCCGGACGATGAACGGATGTTCCGCATCGTGGGCGACATCGAAATAGGCCCGGCCCGAAACCGTCACTTCGCGCCGCTCCCCGGCGAAATAAACGGGGTATTCGAGCTGCGAATCGGCGTCGAGGTAGACGACGGTTCCGTCGGAAAGTTCCACATTGTAATTCACGCCGCGCGGCACGACCAGCGTATGCAGGGCGGGAGCCGCCGCGACGACCGGAGCTTCCGCGGCCGGAGCCGCCGCTTCGGGCTTTTTGTAGGAGAGCGTGCGCTCGCCGTCGCGGGCATCGACGACGGCATTCGCCTCGGCCAGAACGACGGGACGCCCCTCGTCGTCCGCCAGGTCCACGACCTGCCCGGAGGAGAGGATCAGTCGGGCCCCCTCGCTGTTGTGCATGATTTCGGGATGGCGCACATCGGTCCGGCCGCTCCCGCCGAACCTCGCGCCGAAGAAGGTCACCGCGACCAGCAGCGGCACGATCGCCGCGGCATACAGGGCATAGCGCAATCCCCGGCGGGGAGCGACGGGCGCAGGCGCGGGCAGCGTACTGCGAAAGTCTTTCTGCGAATCGACATCCACATATTCGCACAGCCGCCTGCCCAGGCCGTTTTTCTGCCTGATCCGGTCGTACAAGGCCCGGTTCGCCGGTTCTTCGAGCCACTTTTTCAGGACACGGCTCTCTTCGGGCGTTATCTCTTCGATCAGCTCCTTGTAGATCAGATCGGAGATCATCAATTCATCAGTCATGCTATAATCGGTTTTCGCGGTTGGTCTTTTCAGAGTTCACAACATCTTTTCACGCAGCTTCTTCACAGCCCGTATGCGGTGGTTCTTCACCGTGTTGATGGCTATATGAAGCAGTTCGCCGATCTCCTGGTAGGACTTGCCCTCCATGGAGAGGATCAGCACCCGCCGGCACTCGGTCGGCAGCGCCTCGACGGCCGCCATCAGCCGCCGTTCCACTTCGGTTTCGATGACCATCTCCGACTCCTGGGCTTCGGAAAGCGAGTTCTGCTGCACGCGGATCATCTTTTCGGTGGTCAGCGAGTTCTTTTTAAGCAGGTTGAGCGACCTGTTGCGGACGGATATATAAAGAAACGAACGGATCGTGTAATAATTGTTGAAGTTGTCGTGCTGAAGCCAGAGAGCGGCAAAAACGTCCTGCACGATGTCCTGGGCCTCGCTCGCATCCCGCACATACTTGACGGCATAGATGCACAGCGGACTGAAAAACTGCTCGTAAACCTTCCGGAAGGCCCACTCCTCGCCTCGCTGAAACGCCTTTATGAGCTGATTTTTCATCATAACCATCCGTCTCTTCCCTGTCAAAGTCAGTATCCGTGCCTTGCAAATATAGACAAATAATCCGGGGAGCGCGGCAATCCCGCCGATTTTTTAACGGCCCCGTCTCAGAGCAGCAGGGAACGGTCGGACAGAAAGTCGAAAAAAGCCTGCCGGTAGTTTTCGGAGATCGGGATGCGCTCCCGGCCGAAAACGATGCTGTTGCGCTCGATGGTGCGGATCTTCGCAGGCTGCACGATGTAGGAGCGGTGGACGCGGATAAAACGGTCGGCGGGAAGCTGCTCCTCCAGCGATTTCAGGCTCATGAGCGACAAGACGGGATGCGGTTCGTCCTCGACGTGGATCTTCACGTAGTCTTTCAGCCCCTCGATATAGAGAATCCGCTCCAGCTCGATCTGCCGCAGCCGGTATTCGGTCTTGACGAAGATGCTCCGCAGGTCGTCGTCGGGCGCTCCGGCACGGCGTTTCAGTTCGAACCATTCGAGGGCCTTCTGCGCCGCGGCCAGAAAATCGGCGTAGCTGATCGGTTTGAGCAGGTAATCCACGGCATTGACCCGGAATCCTTCGACGGCATAGCGGCTGAAAGCCGTGGTGAAGATCACGCGCGTGTCGGCGGGGAGCATCCGCGAGAACTCCACGCCGTTCAGCCCCGGCATCTGAATATCGCAGAAAAGCAGATCGACCGGACGGTCGCGCAGCATGCCGAAGGCCGCGACGCCGCTGCCGAACGAACCCTGCAACTCCAGAAAGGGGGTCTTCCGGACGTACGACTCCATCAGTTCCACGGCCAGCGGCTCGTCGTCGATTATCGCGCAGCTCAGTTTCATTCATCCGGCAGTTCGATGCACAGCAGCGCCTGATAGGCGTCGCCGGCTTGTCCGTATTCGAAAGTATAGCGTCCCGGGTAGATCATCTCCAGCCGTTTCGAAAGGTTCGTCAGCCCGATTCCCGAACCGCTGCGGTCCGAATCGCCCGACTTGGGGAAACAGCTGTTCCTGATCCGGCAGACGAGCCGCCGCCCCTCCTCGTGGATGTCGATCGTCACGTAGGAGGGCTTCTCGTTGCTCACCCCGTGCTTGAAGGCGTTCTCGACCAGCGAAATGAACAGCAGCGGCGCGACGGGCGTCGGGCTCGGCTCCCCGGGCAGCGAGACGAAGACCCGCACGTGGCGGGGCTGGCGGATGCGCATCAGCTCGATGTAGTCGCGCAGAAACTCGACCTCAGCTTTCAGCGGCACCGTCGGCCGGCTGCTCTCGTAGAGGACATAGCGCAGCAGGCTGCTCAGTTCGTGGACCGACCGCTGGGCCCGGTCCACGTCGATCTGAATGAGCGAATAGATGTTGTTGAGCGTGTTGAACAGGAAATGGGGATTGAGCTGGCTTTTGAGGTTCTGCAATTCGGCTTCGGTACGGCTGTGCTCCAGCTCCTGCCGGGCCGCCTCGGCACGGTACCAGCCTCCCGTCATCCGGATGGCCACGCCGGCACCGACGACCAGCAGGTAGAGAACGGCGTTTCCGGCGAAAAACCGCAGGGCGTCCTGCCACGTCCGCTCCATCGGCGGACGGTGCCCCGTGTCGGGCAGGACGTAGCGGAACAGCAGGTGCACGCCGATCATCACGGCTCCGATCAGCAGGACGTTGTACCCCGCGAAGCGTCCGAACCGCCGCGTGGTGAGATAGCGGTCGATCAGCCCGAGGTAATTCGTGTAGAACACCACCATGAACGACAGCGGGATCAGCAGGAACCGCAGGTATTCCCCGCCGCTCAGCAGCGGACGGTCGGGTCCCGTGACGAAGAGCGGCATGCCGAAGATCACGGCCCAGGCCGTGAAGTGCACGAGCCAGGCTCTGTATTTCGATTGCGAAGCAGTCATATTGACAAATGTACGAAAAAAAATTTACTCATAGCGGATAGCTTCGATGGGATCGAGCATGGCGGCCTTCCGGGCCGGATACCACCCGAAGAAGACCCCCGTAAGGGTGCAGACGGCGAACGAGAGGAAGACGCTCCACGGCTGAATGTAGATGGGGAACGCCGCGGCGACATTGACCACGACGGCGGCCCCCACGCCGAACACCACGCCGATCAGACCTCCCGTGACGCTGATGAGGATCGACTCGATGAGGAACTGCGCGAGGATGTCGCGCCCCTTGGCCCCGATCGACATCCGCAAGCCGATCTCCCGCGTGCGCTCCGTGACGGAGACATACATGATGTTCATAATGCCGATACCTCCCACGAGCAGCGAGATTCCGGCCACGGCGGCCAGCAGCACGGTCATCATATCGGTCGTCGAGGTGAGCATCGACGACAGCTCCTGTTGCGAGCGGATCGAGAAATCGTCGTCGTCATCGGCTTTGAGACGGTGGTTGGTGCGCAGGATGTCGGTGATCTCCCCGATCGCGTCGTCCGTGTAGCCCTCGCTCAGTGCCGAGCAGACGATCTCCTGCAAGTGGGTGATGGCGAGGATGCGCTTCTGAACGGTGGTGTAGGGCGCGATGATCAGGTCGTCCTGGTCCATGCCCATGCTGTTGTAGCCCTTGCTTTCGAGCACCCCGACGATGCGGAACGGAATGGTCCCGAAGCGAATGACCTTCCCGACGGGATTCTCCCCGTTGGTGAAGAGCTCATCGACGACCGTCTGGCCGATGAGGCACACCTTGGCGGCGGTCTTGATGTCGTGTTCGGTGAACACGTCGCCGTCGGCCACCTTGTAGCGGCGGATGTCGAGGTAGTCGAGGTTCACGCCGTAGACCGTCGTCGGGGTGTTGTTCGCCCCGTAAACCGCCTGCCCGGAGCTGTTGACCGCCGGCGAAACGTAGGTCACATAGCGCGTGTCGGCCCGTATGTCTTCGAAATCCTTGATCTTCAGCGACTGCATGTCGTCGGCGCTCAGCTGCACGCCTCCGCGCCGGTCGCCGCCCGGGTGGATCATGATCATATTCGACCCCATCTCGCTGATCTCGGCCTGAATGCTGCGCTTCGACCCCTGGCCGATGGCCAGCATCGTGATGACCGACGCCACGCCGATGATGATGCCGAGCATCGTGAGGAATCCGCGCAGCTTGTTGTTGCTCAGCGCCTTGACGGCTATTCGGAACAGATTGGTGAAATTCATCGTTTACTCCTCCTGTTTGGGCAGCTGCGCCAGGGCGTCGGCTGCGCGTAAGATATTCCCGTTGCGGATGTCGCTCGTGATGCGCCCGTCGCGCAGCGTGATGTTGCGGCTGCTGTACTGGGCGATCTCGGGGTTGTGCGTGACGAAAATGATCGTGCGGCCCGCGGCGTGGAGCTCCTGAAAGAGCACCAGCACCTCGAAACTCGTGCGGGTGTCGAGGTTGCCCGTGGCCTCGTCGGCGAGGATCACCGCCGGATCGTTCGCCAGCGCCCGGGCGATGGCCACGCGCTGCATCTGCCCGCCCGACATCTGGTTGCTCCTGTGCAGCAGGCGGTCGCCGAGCCCCACGGCCGTAAGCGCCGCGACGGCCCGTTCGCGCCGCTGCGCCGCCGAATAGCGGGAGTTGTACATCAGCGGCAGTTCGACATTCTCGATGGCCGTGCTCTTCGGCAGCAGGTTGTAGTTCTGGAAGACGAATCCGATCTTGCGGTTGCGCAGCACGGCCCGCTCGTTCTTGTCCATCGAACGCACCGGAACGCCGTCGAGGAAGTACTCGCCCGAGGTCGGGGTGTCGAGACATCCCAGCGTGTTGAGAAGCGTCGATTTCCCCGATCCCGACGTGCCCATGACGGTGACGAACTCGCCTTCTTCGATGGTGAACGACACCCCGCGCAGGGCGTGCACCGTCTCGTCGCCGACCCGGAAGTCGCGCCGGATATTTTCCAGCCGGATGACCTCTTTCATGGCTATTTCTTTTTGTTTCCCCCGGGGCCCGAGGGCATGAAGGGACTGCGTTCGACGGCGGCTGCCGGAGCGGCGCTGGCGGCCGTCAGCCCCACGGCCACCACATCGCCGTCGGAGAGCCCTTCGACGATCTCGGTCCGGTCGCCGCTCGCCGCGCCCGTCACGACGAACCGTGCCGAAAGCGTCTGCCCCTCCTTCACCCAGATTTCGCGCCGGCCCGCAACCGTCTGCTCCGCAGGCTGTTCGACCGTCAGGCCCAGTTCCCCGAGCAGTTCCGCGTCGGGCACGAAGCGCAGCGCCTTGGTCGGAACGGCCAGCGCGTCGTCCTTCTCCAGCGTGAAGATCGTGACGTTGGCCGTCAGCCCCGGCTTGAGCTTCAGATCGGGGTTGTAGGCCGTGATGACCACTTCGTAGGTCACCACGCTCGACTCGGTCGTCGCTTCGAGACGGACCTGCTCGACCGTGCCCTCGAACGTGTCGTCGGGATAGGCATCGACGGTGAACTGCACACGCTGTCCGTCGGCCACCTGCCCGATATCCGCCTCATCGACATCGGCCACCACCTGCATCTGCGTCAGGTCGGCGGCGATGGTGAAGAGCGTCGGCGTCTCGAACCCCGCGGCCACGGTCTGCCCCTCCTCCACGGCGCGGCTGATCACCACACCGTCGATCGGCGACGTGATGGTCGCATACCCCAGGTTGCGGCGGACCTTGACGATGTCCGCCTTGGCCTGCTCGTAGGCGTTGCGGGCCTTTTCGTAGAGATAGTACGCCTGGTCGTACTCGGCGTCGCTCACCAGCTCCTTTTCGTGGAGCGTCTTCGTGCGGGTGTAGGTCTTCAGCTGGTATTCGTACTCGGTCTTGCAGCTCGCCAGCTCGGCCTGCGACGACTCCAGCTCGGCCTGCAAGGTCACCTTATCCATCTCGGCGATCAGCTGCCCGGCCTTCACCACGTCGTTGTAGTCGGCGTAGAGCTTGTCGATGATGCCCGACACCTGCGTGCCGACCTCGACCTCGGTGACGGGTTCCACCGTGCCGGTCGCCGTCACGGAGTTGCGGATGGTGATGCGCTCGGTCGGGGCGGTTTCCAGCGTGATGCCGCTCTTTTCCGACGGCCGCAGCGCGATCCAGAGGCCGGCGGCGGCGACGAGGACACAGGCCCCGATCAGGATGTTGCGTTTTTTCATCGTGATTATGGTGTTTGATTTATTTTCCCTGGTAAATGTCGAGCAGTTCGATGTTGAGCAGCGCCATGTACTTCGCTTGCAGAACCTCCTGCCGGGCGGCCGTCAGTTCGTTCTGCGCCGTGATCAGCTCCACGGTGTTCTTCATCCCCACACGGAACTGCTCGTCGGTGAGGTCGCAACTCTGCTGGGCATAGCGCTGTTTTTCGCGGGCGGCGACGTACTGCGACTGGGCCGACACGGCGTCGAGATAGGCCGACTCCACCTCCCGGAGCAGCTCCTTTTCGAGGCTCTGCCGCTCCAGAAGGCTGTTCGAGACGGCGATGCGCGCCTTGTTGACCGCCGTGCGGTTCTTGCGGTTGGAGAAGATCGGGATGCTCACCGAGAGCCCGACGTTCTCGTTGAAGCGGTTCCAGACCTGCGAACCGCTTTCGAACGAGCCGCCCGACATGTGCCCGGTGCCGATGCCCGCGGAGAGGGAAACGGAGGGAAAGAATCCTGCGCGCGCCTGCCTGATGCCCAACTCCGCCGATTCGACGGCCAGCTCCCCGCGTTTGATCTCGGGCATGGCGTCCAGCGCCGTGGCATAGATTTCGGCTTTGGCGGGAAGGGCTGACAACACCTCACTCTCCTGGATGGCGGGCGCCGCAAGATTCATCTCCTCCGTTATGTCGAGTTCGAGCAGCTGCTTGAGCTGCAACTTGTAGTTGTCGAGCGACGCAGAAGCCACGACGACCTGGTATTCGTCGCTCGCGTACTGGCTTTCCAGCTGTGCGAAATCGACCTTGCTGATCGACCCGGCCTGCCACATCGCCTCCGCGCGGTCGCGCCGGGCCTTCGAGGCGTCGGCCGTGGAGCGGTTCACCGTGACGGCCTCGGCGGCGTAGAGGCACTGCATGTAGGCTTGGACGATGGCGATACGGATGTCGTTGGCGCTCTCCTCGACCGAAAGGGCGTCGATGCGGTTCTGCACCTGCTGCCGCTTCACGGCCGTCCGCAGTTTGCCGCCCTCGTAGAGCGTCATGCCGGCGTTCAGCCCGTATGTCCCGGTGTAACTGTTGCGGTCCGTGACGTTCGACGAGGGGTAGTTCGTGAAACCCTGCGTCACCGAAGCCGTCAGCGACGGGAACAGCGCGGCTTTGGCCTCCCCGGTGTCCTCGATCCCCGAAAGATAGTCGTTGCGGCTCTGCCGCAGCTGGATGTTGTTCTCCAACGCATAGTCGAGACACTCCCCGAGCGTCCAGACCTTCAGCGAGTCCTGCGCCGCCGCAAACTGCCAGCCGAGCAACGCGACGCACGCTATCCACACTCTTCGTTTCATGGCATTTTCATTTGACGCAAATTTACCGGCTGCCTTCCGTGCGTACAAATGAAATAGACGTTCGCCCCGATCACCCCGACGACGGGGCGGATTTCACCGACGAGCGTTTCACGCCCCGGGCTTCGCGTGCCGGCGGCGGTATTCGCCGGGCGAAGCGCCGTAATACTCCTTGAACTGGCGGCTGAAATGGTTCGGATTGCAGTAACCCAGTTTATAGGAGATCTCCGAGGCGGTCATCGCCGTCGTTTGCAGCCACCCGGCCGCCTCGCGCATCTTGATTTGCAGGATGAAGTCCGAAGGCGTCCGGTCGGTCAGCCGCTTGATGCTGAGATAGAGTTGCGTGCGGCTGATATTCGCGAAACGCGCCAGTTCGTTGACCGACAGCCCCGGATCGTCGAGGTGGGCGTGGATATAATCCGTCACCGAGAGGATGAACCGTTCGTCGGTGTTGTTCAGTCCGGGGGTCGTGATCCCGACACTGCCCGCCGCCATGTAATAGTCGCGCAGCACGTCCTTCGTCCGCAGCAGGTTATTCAGCCGCAGGAACAGTTCCTGCAAGTTGATCGGCTTCTGGAACATGGCGTCGGCGCCGCATTGCAGCGCCCGGATGCGGTTCTCGCCCGAGAGCTCGAAACTCTCCAGGATCACCGGGATATGGCGCGTGCGGTTCGAGTTCTTGATCATCCCGCACAGGTCGAATCCGTTCGTGTCGGCAAGCTGCATGTCGCAGATAACCACGTCGATGCTCTGGGATTTGAGCAGCAGCAGGGCTTCGTCGCCCGTCGCGGCGCTCGACACGTGGAAGTGTTTTTGCAGCCGTTTTTCCAGCACCCGTTTCGAATCGGCGTCGTTCTCGACGAGCAGGATGCGGAATTTGCGGTGCCCCTCGGCATCGAGGAACCGGGGCTGGGAGACATCCTCGAAATAGCTCGTGTTATCGACGATCCTCCCGACGATGCCCGTCGCGGCGTCGGGCCGTTCGGGCTCGGCCCCGTCATCCTGCCCGACGGCCATCTCCATCCGGAAGAGGTTGCCCCGCTGCGGCAGCGACTCCACCGACAGGCGGATATCGAACAGCCGGGCGATACTCTTCACCAACGCCAGTCCGATGCCGCCGTTGGGCAGCCCCGCCGAATTGTAGGGCTGGAAAATGGCTTTCTTCTGCTCCTCGGTCAGGCAGGGGCCGCTGTTGAACAGCTCGACGACGGCCTGCCGCCCGTCGAAGGTGAGTTTCAACGAGCTCTCGCCGCCCGGCTGCACCGATTTGAAGGAGTTGTCCAGCAGGTTGCCCACCAGCATCTCCATCTTGGCGGCGTCGAAGAGCATCGGCAGCGACTCCACCCCGGCATGGAACCCGTGCGCGATCTGCTTGCGGTTGTAGAGGGGCACGAAAGTCTCGTAGATATTGCGCAGGAAAGGCACCAGATCGTATTTGCGGATCGAAACCGAGATATTCCGCGACTCGATGTTGCGAAAGTCCAGCAGCTGATCGACCAGGAAGTCGAGCCGTTCGATGTTGCGGCGGAAAATCGCCGGATCGCTCCCGGCATCGCCGTCCGGCGGCGGCAGCACGCTGTCCTGCAAGGTCGAGATGACCGACAGCGGCGTCTTGAACTCGTAGGAGATGCTGCTGAAAAAATCGAGCTTCATGGCATTGATCCGGTCGCGGGTCTCGCGCTCGCGGCGGGCCTGCTCGACCAGCTCCCGGGCATGCCGCTGCCGCCGCACCAGCCGCACGAACTGCCAGACGACGAATCCCAGCACCGACAGATAGAGCGCGATCATCCATCCGCTGAGCAGCACGGGCGGCCGGACCCGGAGGGCGATCCGCTTTTCGGCCAGCACCCCGCCGTCGTCCGCGACCAGCCGCACCGACAGGCCGTAACGGCCGGTGGGCAGCCCCGTGTAGGTGATCTCGCCCTGCGGCCCCAGTTCGTACCAGTCGTCGTCGAAGCCCTCCAGCCGGTAACGGCACGAATAGGGCGCCGTGCGGTAGATGTCGTAGTCGATCACGGAGACCTCGAAGGTCAGGAAGGTCTGCTTGTGGGCCAGCGTGATTTCCTGCGTGTCGTTGACGGGGAGTTTCAGCACGCTGCCCCCGATCTCCACGGGCTTGTTGAAGAGTTTCAGCCCGGAGATGAAAAGCGTCGGCTGCTGCCGGAGGTCGTTTTCGAGTTTCGCGGGCCAGAAGCAGACCAGCCCGTTCGTCGTTCCGAAGCAGATCTCGCCCTGACGGCCCGCATATCCGGAGCGGACGTTGAATTCATTGATGCCCATGCCTTTGGCGAGGCTGAACCGGCGCAGGCGCCGGGCCGTGTCGAGCCGGAAAAGGTCGTTTCCGGCCGCCAGCCACAGATTGCCGGAGGCGTCGCCGCGCATGCCGGCGATCCCGCCGTTGATCTGCGGATGGTTTTGCACGGCAGGCGAAAAACGCCCCTCCTCGAAGCGCCAGATGTCGCCCTTGGTCGTCCCCAGCCACAGACAGCCGCCGCCGTCCACCCAGCCGCACTGGATGTAGGGCCGCGTATCGGTCTCGGGAAGCTGGAACTCCTCGATCCGCCTTTGCCGACGGTCGTAACAGAGCACCGAACAGAAATTGATGAACCAGACCTTGTCGCCATGAATCTGCGCGTCGTAAAAGGCGAACTCCTCCTTGCCGCATTTGCAGACCGGCCCGAACGAATCGGTCGCATAGCGGTAGATGTCGATCCCCTTTTCGGTGGCCACGAAGAGCGTATCGGCGTTGAGCGGACACAACAGCAGGACGTTTCCGCTCGAAATGGACGCGGTGTCGCCGGCGCGGCTGGTGTAGTGGCGGATGCGGCCGTCGGGGGCCAGGCAGTAGAGGCCGCTGGCGAGGGACCCCGCCCACAGATTCCCGCGGACATCGCGCTGGAGGGAGAGGATATTGTCGTTGATGTCCGCATTGCGGCTCGATATGCGCCGCAGGAAACCTCCCGACGGATCGAGCACGTTGATCCCCGCGCTGTTGGTGGAGACCCACCAGTTCCCCTGCGCATCGCGCTGTATGCCGTTAGCCGCGACGTTCCGGGTGCGGAGCGAAGGCCCGGAGGTGCCCAGCGTGTAGTACTCCACGCCCGAATCGAGGTTGCCGACCCGGAACAGCCCCGAAAAATAGGTCCCCAGCAGCATGTCCTGCCGGCGGGTCCGGAAAATGCAGATCACGGTGTTGAGCAGCGCATTGTCATTGAGTTCGCAGACGTAGTTGCAGAAGAAATCGTTGTTATAGTCGTAGACCGCAACGCCGTTGTTGTGACCGATCCACAACCGGTCGTAACGGCCCTCGCTCAGGCTGGCGATGTTCTCGATCTCCGGAACACGGAACCGCCGGGCGACGGGCTCGCGGCGGAACTCGTCGGCCGCCCGGTTGTAGCGGAAGAGCCCGTCCTTGATCGTTCCGACCCAAACGCACCCCTTGGAATCGGCATAGAGGCTCACCCCCACCAGCGGCGACCGGTCGGCGCTGGTCAGGTCATAGGTCGCCGCGACGCTGAAATCCTCGCCGATGCGGAATACGCGCTCCTTGGAAAGCCCCCACAGCTGCCCGAATTTGTCGCAACAGAAATATTCGTAGGGAGTCTCCCTCGCCACGAGCGTCAGCCGGTCGCCGTCGCAGCGGTACAGCTGCTTCGGGGTCTTGAGCAGCAGGTCGTCCCCGGCCCGCACGATCGTGCGCACATACCCCACGTCGCGGCCCTCGCAGGTCAGGCGCGAGAAACGGCCGCTGGCGTAATCGTACACCCCGAGGAAGCGCGGCGTACCGATCAGGATACGGTCGCCGGTATCGTGGAACGACCATACTTCCAGCCCGTTGTACTCCTCGACCTTCTGCAACCTCCGTCCGTCGTAAATGTTCAGCCCCTGCGAGGTTCCGATCCAGATCCGGCCGTACGCATCGTCGCACAGCGCCGTGACGCGGTTGCCCGAAAGCCCGTCGTTGCGGCTCAGATGCTCGTAGTTCCAGATGACGCCGTCATGCTGGGCCGATACGGGCGTTTGCAGCAGCAACAGCCATGACAACAGGGTCAGAAGTCGTTTCATACATCCTCATTTTTCCGAAAGTTAACAATATATATTTGTATTTACATCACGCCGAAATTGCATATTTGTTCACAGAACCTATAAATTCGTTCAAATCGTCCCGCCGGAACCGCCGTTAACCCAGCCTGCACGATTTCTTAACATCGGGATAGCCGAAAGTGGCCGAGTTCGCTTACTTTTGTTGCAACCGAAACAACGACCCATGAACCGACCCACCCGTCTTATCGTCCTCCTGCTCCTCACAGCCGCATCCGTACCATATGCCGCAAACGCCGCACGCCGCACCGTGCGGGTGTCCGACTACGGGCTGCACCCCGGCAGCGGCCGGAACGCCCTGCCGGTCGTCCGGCGGATCATCGAGGAAAACAAGGGTGTCCGGGGCTTGCAGATTCGTTTCGACGAGGGGCGTTACGACTTCTACCCCGACGCCGAACGGCAGGCGGCCGGCAAACCGACCACGGCCTTCGCCCTGACGCAGACGGACGGCGTGGAGATCGACGGCGGCGGATGCGACTGGATCTTCCACGGGCTGATGAATCCCGTGCGGCTCTCGGGGTGCCGCAACACGACGCTCCGCAACGTGCGCATCGACTGGCAGCAGCCCTACAACTCGCAGGCGACGATCGTTTCGGCGACGGACACCTATTTAGATATGGAGATCGACGCCGGGCGCTATCCCTACGTCGTGGCGGGCGACTCCCTGGCCTTCGTCGGCGAATACGGCCTGCAACGGATCGTCCCCGAATATACGAACCTCTACGACGCCGCGACGCACGAACTGCTCTACCAGACGCGCGACGTACCGCTGGGCCGCGACATGTTCCGGGCCCGGGTCACCGACCTCGGGAACAACCGGGTGCGTTTCCACTACCGCCCGGCCATGAAGCCCGCCCCGGGAACCGTCGTCGTCTTTTTCCACGGACGCTACATCACCAACGGCATCGAAATCGCCGACTGCCGGCAGACCCGCATCGAACAGGTGACGATCCACCACACGCTGAGCTGCGGCGTCTTCGGCGTCCGTTCGCACGACGTTGCGATGGTCGGCCTCGACATCGTGGCCGACGAACGGTCGGGGCGCGTTTTCAGCACCATCGCCGACGCCACGCACTTCATCGGCTGCACGGGCGACATCCTGTTCGACGGCTGCACGGTAAGCGGCTCGGGCGACGATTTCACCAACGTCCACGGCATGTACGCCCCCGTCGCGGAGGTCTGCGGCGAACGCTCCGTGCGGATCGCGCCCACGAGCCGCGACCAGGGATTCCGCCCGGGCGAACGGGTATGGCCGCTCGATACGGCGACCATGCAGCGCGGCCGTCCGCTGACATCGGCCGGAACGGAACGCATCGCGGGATCGCGGGACTACGTGCTGCATTTCCGGGAACCGGTCGCCGGACGCATCGCGGCGGGAAACATGCTGGAAAACGCGACGCTCTGTCCCCGGCTCACCGTGCGCAACTGCCGGATGCTGAAACAGAACCGCGGCCGTTCGATTCTGGTGACCACCCCGGCCAAAGTCCTCATCGAAAACAACTATTTCCGCTCGGCCGGAGCCGCAGTCCTCATCGAGGGCGACACGGAGCTCTGGTTCGAATCGGGCGCCGTATGCGACATCACGATCCGGAACAATCTCTTCGAAGATTGCTACACCTCGGGCAACAACATCATCGACGGCCCCTGGGGCTGGGGCGAAGGGGTCATCTCGATCTCGCCCTCCTTCCGGCCGCAGGACGCCGATGCAAAGGCATACCACCGCAATATCCGCATCGTGGGGAACACCTTCCGCCACTTCGACTGCGCCGTTCTGTTCGCCCGCTCGGCCGAGGGGCTGGAGTTCAGCCGCAACCGCCTCGAATGCACCCGGACCTACGAACCGTTCTACCGTCCTTACAACCTCTTTCTGGACGGATGCCACAAGGTGCGGGTCGCCGGCAACAGCTTCGGCCCCGACTTTCCGGGGCACAACATCGGCATCGTGCACATGCGCCCCTCGGAGATCGTCCAGCGCAGCGGCCGGCCCCTCGAAATCATCTGCAAATAACATCCGACGAATGAATACGAAACGACTGACCCCGATCCTCGCCGGCCTGCTGGCGCTCTTCGCGCAGGGCTGCGAAACGCGCCCCGCGCACATCCGCGTCCCGCTCGACGGCCGGACCGACTACACCGCACACGTGCGGGAGATCCTCCGCGCACACCCCGAAGGAGCGTTCACGCTGGAATTCGGACCCGGCGTCTACGACTTCTATCCCGAGCAGGCCGAAGAGCAGTTCCTGCGCGTGTCGAACAACGACAACGGAACCAAACGCATCGCCTTCCGCATGGAGGGAATGCGCCGCGTCACCATCTGCGGGCACGACACCGAGTTCCGTTTCCACGGCGAGCTGGTCCCCTTCTACATCGACAGCTGCGAGGAGATCACCCTCCGGGGCGTCACGATCGACTACGACGTGCCGTTCGTGCTGGAAGGCCGCGTGATCGCACAGGACGCCGCGACACGCAGTATCGACCTGAAAATCACCAGCGGAAACCCCGTGCGGGTCGAGGACGGGGAGCTGATCTTCTCGGGCTACGGCTGGGAGCAGACCCAGGGCGACAACATCGTCTTCGACACCCTTACCCATGCCCCCTATTACAACACGGCCCGCTTCCTCCATCCCTACTGGCAGCGGAAACTGACGGCCGCGATGCTCGGCCCCGACACCGTGCGGCTGACGGGATTCCTCTCCCCGGAACTGCCGCCCGTGGGCTCGGTCTACGCCGACAAAGGCCCCTTCCGCAACAACCGCCGCTGTCCGGGCATCGTCGTACACCGCACGCGCGACCTGCGAATCGAACGGACGACCGTCCACGCCTCGGGCGCCATGGCGCTGATCTGCGAGAACACCGAGGACGTGACGCTCGACCGATACGATGTCCGTCTGCGGGAGGGCTCCGGACGCTTCATCTCGGCCTCGGCCGACGCCACGCACTTCGTCAACTGCCGGGGTACGATCCGCTTCGACGGCTGTCTGTTCGAGAACATGCTCGACGACGCCACGAACGTCCACGGAACCTACATGGCCGTAGACACGCTTTCCGGCGACCGGCTGACCGCCCGTTTCGGGCACGTCCAGCAGCAGGGATTCGACTTCGCCCGCGCCGGAGACACCCTGCGGCTGATCGACCGCATCAGCCTTCGCCCGCTGGAAACCTTCGTGGCGGCCGAAGCCCGGCCCCTCGGCGACGAGCGGTGGACGATCCGTGCGGCGGGGCCCCTCGCCACTCCGCCGTCGGAACACCTCGCCGTCGAGAATCCCCGCAACATGCCCGCCGTCGAGATGCGCCGCTGCACGGTGCGCAACAACCGCGCGCGAAGCATCCTGATCTCGACGCCGCGCCCCGTGACGGTCGAGGACAACCGGTTTTCGTCGATGATGGCCGGCGTGCTGATCGCCGGCGACGCCAATTCGTGGTTCGAATCGGGCAGCGTCGGCGATGTCGTCATCCGCCGCAACACCTTCGTCAATATGGGCACGGGAGGCGAAAATCCCCAGTCGGTATTGCAGATCTCGCCCGAGATTCCGGCCTCGGGCCGCGGCGGCGGCTTCCACTACCACGGACGCATCGTCTTCGAACAGAACACCGTCCGCACGTTCGACTCGCAGGTGATCTACGCCCTGAGCGCCGACCGGGTGGAAATCCGCGGCAACCGCTTCATCCAGAGCGACTATCCGCCGATCTTCGACGGACTGTCGTACATCGACCTGCAACACTGCCGGGAGGCCGAGATTTCGGGCAACAGCTTCGAAGGCGACCGCACGGCCGAGGTGAGCGCCGTCGGCTGCGGCAGCGTCCGGATGGCCCCCGGGCAGCCGGGATTCGCCGACGCGACGGTCGAGAAACCCAACACCTACTACTACAAACAATAACGACACCCATGCGCACTTCCACCCTGTTCACAGCCCTGTGGCTGATTCTTGCGGCCGCGGGCTGCACCCGCCCGGAGTTCCGGCCCGGAGCGGTCTGGACCGACACCGGCGGCGCCGTCATCAACGCCCACGGAGGCGGCATCCTCTACGACGAAGGCCGCTACTACTGGTTCGGCGAGCACAAGACCGCAGGCGAGGCGGGCAACCTCGCGCAGGTCGGCGTACACTGCTACTCCTCGGAGAACCTCTACGACTGGCGCGACGAAGGCATCGCCCTGTCCGTGGCTCCCGAAGGTTCGGGCAGCCCGATCGAAAAGGGCTGCATCCTCGAACGCCCGAAGGTGATCCGCAACGCCCGCACGGGCAAATACGTCATGTGGTTCCACCTCGAACCCAAAGGGGCCGGGTACACGGGCGCCCTGAGCGGCGTGGCGGTCAGTGACCGCGCAACGGGCCCCTACACCTTCCTGCGGGCCGGACGCCCCGACGCCGGGGTCTATCCGGTCAACGCCCTGCCGCAGCATTTCGGCAAGAGCCGCGCCGCGGGGATGCGCTTCGACGGCGGCAGCCTGCCCGAACACCCCGACTCGCTGAACCTCGTGGGACGCGACGCCGCGCAGGGACAGATGGCCCGGGACATGACGCTCTTCGTCGATGACGACGGCCGCGCCTACCACGTCTACTCCTCGGAGGAGAACAGCACGCTCCACATCTCGGAGCTGACCGACGACTACCTCGCCCACAGCGGCCGCTACGCGCGGTTCTTCGTCGGGCGGTTCATGGAGGCCCCGGCGCTTTTCAAACGCGGCGGGCGCTATTACCTGATGATGTCGGGCTGCACGGGCTGGGCCCCCAACGCCGCCCGCTCGGCCGTCGCCGAATCGGTCTGGGGCCCGTGGCGGGAGCTCGGAAACCCCTGCGAAGGCCCCGGAGCCGAGACCACCTACGATTCGCAGAGCACCTTCGTCGTCGCCGTGGCGGGCACCGACCGCTATATCTACATGGGCGACCGCTGGAACCCGGCCGACGCCGCCGACGGACGCTACGTGTGGCTGCCCGTGCGGTTCGAAGGAGAGGGATTCCGCGTCGAATGGCGCGACCGCTGGCGCTGGGAAGAGTGACCGAATGCAAAACCAACCTACCGCATATGAAACAAACTTACCAACCTAAAAAACGTTGAACATGAAACACAGCTATCGCACCCATTTGCGTCTGTGGCTCACAGCGCTGGCCGGATTCTTCCTCCTGGCCGTGCATGCGCAGTCCGGCGCAGAGGTCCGCATCCAGGGAAAGGTCACGGACAAACAGCACAGCCCGATCACGGGCGTCGTCGTAGCTGTCCAGGGCCGGCAGGCCGGAACGACGACCGGCACGGACGGTACGTTCACCATCACGGCCCGTGTCGGCGAGACGATCGAAATATCGTATCTCGGCTACAAGAAACAGCAGCTCAAAGTGACGCAGGCCATGACCCGCGCCGACATCACGCTCGAAGAGGACGCCCTCGCCGTGCAGGACGTCGTGGTCATCGGCTACGGCACGACCAGCAAGGAAAAACTCACGGGCGCCGTATCGACGGTCTCGACCGCCGACTTCAAGAACCGCCCGATCACCGACGTATCGCTGGCCCTGCAAGGCAAGATCACGGGCGTGCAGGTGACCCAGACCTCGGGCCAGCCCGGAGCCGACGGCGGCACGATCACCGTGCGCGGCATCGGCACGCTCAACGATTCGTCGCCGCTGGTCATCATCGACGGATTCGAATCGTCGTTCGACAAAGTGGACCCCAAGGACATCGAGTCGATGTCGGTCCTGAAAGACGCCGCCTCGGCCGCCATCTACGGCAACAAGGCCGCCAACGGCGTCATCCTCATCACCACGAAGAAGGGCCGTTCGGGCCGCTTGCAGGTCGAGTACAACGGATACGTCTCGGTCCAGCAGGTGACCCGCTATCCCGACCTGCTCGGATCGGTCGATTACATGAACCTCTACAACGAGGCGTGCCTCAACTCGGGCCAGCAGCCCCGTTACAGCCAGAGCTACATCGAGCATTTCCGCAAGGGCGACGATCCGGCGCTCTACCCCGACCGCGACTGGGCCGACTTCTACTTCAAGCCCGCGATCCTGCACAACCACTACGTGAAGCTCAACGGCGGCACCGACCAGCTGGCCTACACGCTGTCGATGGGCTATCTGGGGCAGGACGGCATCCTCGAAGGCACGGAGTACGACAAGTATAACTTCCGCATCAACACGACCAGCTCGCTGTTCAAGGACCGGCTGAAAATCTCGGCCAACGTCGCCGGGTATTCGGGCGTCAAGAACGACCTGGTGGACGGCACGGGCAACACGCTCTACCGAATCGTGGCCATGAGCCCGATGGTCAACGCCAAGATGGAGGGATACGGCTGGACCGACTGGTTCTACGACGACGCCGTGCGCGAAGCCGGAGGTTTCAACAAGACCAAAACCGGGAATTTCAGCGGCAACCTCAACCTGCAACTGTCGCTGCTGAAAAACCTGCGGCTGGAAGGCGCCGTCAACTACGACCGCACGACCGAAACGGGGCAAATCTACGCCCCGAACGTGGACCTCTACAAGGTCTTCACGGGAGCCGACGGTACGCAGACCATCGGCAAAAGCACCTCGCGCGAGTCGTCGATCACCGAATCGACCTACCGCTACGGCAACCTTTCGAGCTACGTCACCCTCTCCTACTGGGCCACGGCCGGCGACCACCACCACTTCAAGGTGCTGGCCGGATGGCAGCAGGGGCAGTGGGACAACAAATACTACAAGGCTTCCCGCACGCGCCTGACCACCAACCTGCCGTCGCTCGAAGTGGGCGACCCCTCGACGCAGAAGAATTCGAGCTGGGAGACCGAGGTCAAGAGCATGTCGCTCTTCGGGCGTTTCAACTACGACTACAAGGAGAAATACCTCGTCGAGGCCAACATCCGCTACGACGGCTCGTCGAAATTCGCCGAAGACCACAAATGGGGCGTCTTCCCGTCGTTCTCGGCCGGGTGGCGCATCTCGCAGGAGGCGTTCATGCGCAACGTGCGGTGGATCGACGAACTGAAACTGCGCGCCTCGTGGGGCCAGCTCGGTAACGAGAAGATATGGAGCTCCTACGCCGGCATCGACATCCTCTCGATCGGTTCGTGCAACTACATCTGGGAGAACCAGCAGGTCACCGGAGCCGCCACCTCCTACATCGCCGACAAGAGCCTCACGTGGGAGACCACCACGCAGTACAACATCGGTCTGGACCTGCGGCTGTTCGGCTCGCTGACCTTCACGGGCGACTTCTACGTGAAGGAGACCGACGACATTCTGATGCAGCTGCCCGTGTCGGGCATCTTCGGCTTCACCGAGGACCCGTGGAAAAACGCCGGGCGCATGCGCAACACCGGCTGCGAATTCGCGCTCTCCTATTTCAAGGCATTCCGCAAGTGGGAGTTCAGCGCCGGGGCCAACCTCTCCTTCAACCGCAACAAGATTCTCGACCTGAAGGGCCAGAGCCCGATCCTCAACTCCACGACGGGCATCCTGCTCGAAGAGGGCCGGCCGATCAACACGCTCTACGGCTACGAGGTGGAGGGCATCTACCAGAGCGACGAGGAGATCCACAACCACCTGACGACCTTCGACCGCAACGGCAACCCCGTGAACTCCTACTCGGGACTGGTGGCCGCGCCGGGCGACATCCGCTTCAAGGACCAGAACGGCGACGGGATCATCGACATGGACCACGACCGGGTGGCGCTGGGCGATCCCAACCCCGACTTTCTCTTCTCGTTCAACCTCGGGGCCCGCTGGAAGGGCTTCGACCTGACGGCCTTCTTCCAGGGCGTCTGCGGCGGCGAGGGATGGAGCACGGGCGAACTGGTCTCCCCGTTCTTCAACGGCTACAACACCGCGGCCTGGATGACCGAACGCTGGACCCCCGAACGTCCCAACAACACCTATCAGCGGGTCTACATCGACAACCAGCGCGCGAAGATCAAATCGGACTATTACGTCGAGGACCTCTCCTACATGCGCATGAAAAACCTCGAACTGGGCTACACGCTCCCCAAATCGCTGGTCGGCAAGATCGGGATTTCGGGCGTCCGCGTCTTCGTCAGCGCCCAGAACCTCTTTACGCTCACCCGCTACAAGGGTTTCGACCCCGAGCGTGCGGGCGTCAACGCCACCAACATCTACGATTACCCGCTGGTCCGGACCTTCACGGCCGGCCTGAACGTAACCTTCTGAGCCATGAAAAAGTTTTCCACACTCTTCATCGCAGCCCTGCTGCTCGCGGGATGGTCGAGCGGCTGTGCCGACTATCTGAACACCGTTCCCGTGGACAAGTCCTCGCCCAACACCTTCCTCAAGGGCGTCGAGCAGGCCAAGAGCATGCTGGCGGGCATCTACTACTGCTTCTACGACGATTCGCCGGCCTACATCACACCCTACACCTACGAAAACATGTGCGACAACTCCTACAACCACCACACCTGGGAGTTCAGCGCCGAATTCGCGTCGGGAACGCAGACCGCCGCGAGCTGGTGGGCCGAACTGAAATGGACCAAGGACTGGCAGGCCATCTCGCGCGCAAACTCCCTGATCCGTTCGATGGCCCTCGCCACGGGCATCGGCCCCGCGGACAGCCGGAAAATCCTGGCCGAAGCGCGGTTCCTGCGCGCATGGTTCTATTTCGATCTGGTGCGCTTCTACGGCCGGGTGCCGCTGGTGGACGAGAATTCGCCGCAGGAGAACGCCCCGCGCGAGGAACTCGACAAGGTGATGGCCTTCATCAAGGGCGACGTGGAATATGCCGTCGGGAATCTCGACAACATCCCGGGCGGCGAGGTCGCCAGCCTCGGATCGGCCCTCATGCTCCGATTGCAGATCGCGCAGTACGAATACGACAACGCCGAGGTCATCGCCTGTGCCAAGGCGATCAAGGAGCTCGGATACGACCTCTACGGCGACTTCCGCAAGCTGTTCCTCGACGAAGGCATCAACGACCCCTCGAACAGAGAGGTGATCTTCAAGGTCAACTACGCCGAGGACCTGCGATCGAGCTACATGACCCAGCTGTGGTACAACTGGTTCTCGTTCAATACGACGCTCGAAATGGTCAACAGCTTCTTCACGGCCAACGGACTGCCCGTCAAGCCGCTCGAAGCCGACAACGGCGCCTCGATCCCGGCCGATCCGACCTACGACAAGGACTATCCCTTCGAGAACCGCGACCCGCGCCTGAAACTCTCGGTGCTCTGCCCCGGCGACGAATACCGCTGCGACGGCACCTCCCGCTATCAGGTCCACTGGCAGCCCGCCAACTGGGACAACAAGACCGGCTTCGCAGCCAAAAAGGGCGCCAACGAGACGCTCGGGAACCTCAACAACGACGGCGGCGACAAGATCCTGATGCGCTACGGCGAAGTGCTGCTGGCGTGGGCCGAGGCCGAGAACGAGGAGAACGGCCCCAAGGACGCCTACGAGATGATCGACCGGCTGCGCCGCCGCGTGGGGATGGTCACCCTCACCGAATCGCTGCCCAACCTCACGAAGGAGACCATGCGGGCGCTGATCCGCAACGAACGCCGCGTGGAGCTTTTCCACGAGGGCCAGCGCTGGCACGACATCCGCCGCTGGAAGATCGCCGAGAAGGTGATGACCGACGCCCACGGCCTCGACGTATCGAAATTGCAATACTACCCTTCGAGCGGCGCCACGTCGCCCTACTGGCAGTACGAGGAGATCGTCATCGACAAGCGTTCGTTCAACAAGGACCGCGACTATCTGTGGCCGATTCCGCTCAAAGAGCTGAACGCCAATCCGCTGATCCGCGACGACCAGAACCCCGGTTATTAACCCCCAATGCCACTGACAATGAAACGTTTCACCGCATATCTGATTCCCGCGGCCGCCGTTCTGGCCGCGCTGCTGAGCCTGTCGTGCGAACAGCAGATCGACTACGTCGATGCGACGTGGGCGCGCCCCGTCTCCCCGGCCGAAGGCTCGACCCTGAAGATCGACTTCTTCAAACCCGACGACAAGCAGGTCTTCACCTGGGAGGCACGTCCGGGAGCCACCTACAAGATCGCCTTCGACGTGGACATGCACTTCGAGAACGCCTGCGTCTACGACATGGGGCAAAAGGATTCGCTCGTGCTGACCAATTCGGAGATGCTCGACATGCTGCGCACCGTCTGGCCCGACTTCTCGGGCGTCAAGCGCTTCTTCTGGCGCGTCGAGCAGACGCGCGGCCACGAGGTGCGCACGTCGTGGCGCTATTTCAGCGCCATTCCGCTGGTCGAGAGCTTCACCGACACCCGCGACGGCGAGGTCTACGGAGCCTGCCAGTTCATCCTCAACGACGGTTCGCTGATGACCATCATGTCCGAGAACCTGCGCGCCACGGTCTATGCCGACGGCGAACCGCTGCCCGTCGAAGCCAAGGCGGCCGCGGGCGGCGGCTATTGCAACGACCCGCTCTACGTGCAGAAGGTCGGCCGCTACTACTCGTGGGCCGCCGCCACGCGCCTGACGTGGGACGAAGCCAAAGCCGCCTACGAAGCGGGCCAAACGGTGCAGGGCGTCTGCCCCGAGGGGTGGCACCTGCCCTCGATGGACGAATTCAACGCCCTGCGCAAATACCTCGGGGCCGACGGTGCCAACGCCGTGAAAGACCCCTCCTACTGGCCGACAACCGCCGGCATCACGAACAGCGCCAAGATGAACGTCGCGGTATCGGGATTCTACTGGCACGAAGGGCTGACGTTCCTCACCGACCCGACCTTCACGGCGCGGTTCTGGACATCGACGCCCCGTCTGCGAGGCATGCAGTTCGCCTACGGCGACAGCGCCTCGGCCGACGATCCCACGAAGGCCGTCCTGCTCTCGATCTACGACGACGCCTCGACGCTGAACATGCAGTCGTACAGCATCGTACCGTCGGTCGAGAACCACATGTACCCCATCCGCTGCGTGATGGACCCGATGTAAACCCAAACTGCGAAAAAGCCATGAAAATGCACCTGATCATATTCGCCGCGCTGCTGGGTGCCTGCCAGCTCGCGGCCTGCAAGGAGGACGAACCCCGCACCCCGCAAAACGGTCCGGAGGAGGCCGCCTATCCCCACCGCTACTACATCGACCCCGAAAACGGGTCCTACTACAACACCGGACACTCCCCCTCGCAGGCGTGGGAGAGCATCGACCGCATCCTGGAACGTTCGTGGAAGGCCGGCGATACGATCCTCATCAAGCGCGGCACGGTCTACAACGGATCGCTCACGCTGCGCGGCAGCGGCTCGGCCGAGGCGCCGATCGTGCTGGGCTCCTACGGGGACGAGAGCCTGCCCCTGCCCGAGATCGCGGGCGGCGGAAACTACGAAGCCATCCTGATCCGCAACGTCCAGTACTGGGAGTTGCAGGACCTGCGGATCACCAACAAGGGCGAAGCCCCGCGGCCCAAGATCGCCGGCATCCGCATCGAGGCCGACAACATCGAGGGCGGCGTGATGAACCACATCCACATCCGCCGCTGCGAGATCGCCGATGTCTACGGCACGAAGACCCACCACAACGAAGGCGGCGGCTCGGGCATCTTCTACTACAACGTCATCGGGGGTTCGAACCCGTCGTCGTTCCACGACCTGGTGGTCGAGGACTGCCGGCTGACCGACTGCCAGCGCGACGGACTGACGGGCTATCTCTCGACGGGCGACCGCTCGCTGCGCAAGGCCAACACGGGCTTCGTGTTCCGCCGGAACGTCTTCGAGGGCATCCCCGGCGACCAGATCATCGTCAACGGCTGCGACGACGCCCTCGTGGAGTACAACGTCGTGCGCAACTGCGCACCGGGCGATTTCGCCGACGAGAGCGTCCCCAACCGCATGGAGGCCGCCGCAGCCCTGTGGTGCATCCACAGCGACGGCACGATCTTCCGCTACAACACCGTGCAGGATCACAAAGCCACGTGGGACGGACAGGCGTTCGACGTTGATCAGAACTGCCGCAACACGCTCTTCGAGTACAACATCTCCTACAACAACACGGGCGGCTGGCTGATGCTCTGCCCGAGCGACGTGGCGTTCGACCGCAATTTCGTCTCGCAGGAGGGCACGGTGGTGCGCTACAACGTCAGCATCAACGACGGCACGCGCGACTACGTGAAGGGCAACGGCCAGACCCTTTCATCGACGATCGACGTGGTGGGCCGCGTGGGCGGATGCCATTTCTACAACAACACCATCATCAAGACCCGTTCCGCCGCGACGCATGCCGACAACACGGCCGTCACGTTCGACAGCTACACCAACATCGAAGGGTCGCTGGTCTTCACCAACAACATCTTCTACAACACCACCGGCACGGCCAATCCCTTCGTCAAGGTCGGCACGGGCGAGTTCATCGACGACCGGGGGCTGATCCTGCGCAACAACTGCATCTGCGGCTACCGGAAGGGAACCATCCCCGGCACGGGCGACCACAACGTCGGGACGATCCTCGCCGACCCGAAATTCGTCCGCCTCGTGGAGGAGTTCACCGCCGATAACGACCTGATCGACAAGGAGCAGATCCTCGCCGGACTGCAACTGGCCGCGGGATCGCCCTGCATCGGTGCGGGCGCCGGAATCGCCGACGAACCGGTATTCCCGCTCACGACCGATTTCTGGGGCGAGCGCATCGGCAACGCGCGCAACATCGGGGCGTATAACCATTAAAACCAAAGGCCATGAACAACATCATCCGAAATACCGCTCTGGCAGCCCTGTTCGCCGCTCCCCTGTGGATCGGCGGCTGCAACAAGGAAAACGATTTCTACGAGGTGGGGCGCCAGCCGGTGACGCTGACCCGCCCGGCGATCGACACGGTCATCGTCCTCGATCACGAACATCCCGACTCGCTCTACACCTTCGCATGGCATTCGCGCCGCCATTTCATCGACTACAAGCTGCGCTTCGGGCTGGACGAGCAGTTCACGACCTCCTGCGAACAGAACCCCGGCGTGAGCGACTCGTGGCGGATGTCCACGCTGCAACTCGATTCGGTGCTGAGCTCCATGAACGTCGCCGTCGGCGCCACGGTGAAGCTCTACTGGACGGTCGAAGTGGTCGATCCCGAGGTCGGCTGGTGCGACGAGGTGCGGCGGCTGACCGTCACGCGCTGCGAACTCCCGACGGGGCTGATCCTGCTCCAGAGCCCCGCAAGCGAGGCGAAGATCGTCCTCGACAAGAAGAGCCCCGAAGCCGGGGTCGCCTTCGAATGGGAGTGCCCCTCGACCGTTCCCGACTACACGCTGCATGTCGGTCTCGACGCCGGGCTTTCCGGCGAAGGGACGATGACCGTGCCCTGCCGGTCGGAGACCTCGCACGTCTTCACCATGCAGGAGCTGGACGACTGGCTGGCGGCGCAGGGGATCGAACGGAACGCCGAAACCGCGATCTACTGGCAGGTGACGGGCACGGGCGATCTGAACAACCCGATCGAGAACAGCGCCGTGCGCACGGCGACCGTCCGGCGCTTCACGAAAGACCCGGCGGCGCTGACGCTCGCGGAGCCCGCGGCCGACGCCGAACTGCTGCTCGATGCGGAGAAGGCCGACGAAGCGGTGAAATTCGCGTGGTCGTGCGACACGACGGGGATCACGTACACCCTGCGGCTCCACGACGCCGAATTCGACAAGAGCGCGACCTTCAACACGGGCGAAACGGCCTCCTGCGAGATTTCGCAGGGCGATCTGGACCTGCTGTTGGAACAGACTTTCGGCATGGTCGCCTCGCAGAAGAAGAAATTCACGTGGAGCGTGACGCCGAGCGACGCGGAGTTCGCCGCGGCCGACGAAACCGAACGCATCGTCTACATCCGGCGGTTCGAAGCCGTGACCGCCGCCGATCCGATCACTCTCACCGCAGGCCCGGCCGACGGAACGGACTACGCCCTCGACTATGCCCGCAAGGACGAGACGCTGAGCACGGCGGCATGGACCTGCAACGCCCGCGGAGTCACCTATGCGCTCGAATACAGCCTCAATGCCGACATGAGCGCGTCGAAAACCCGGCCCCTGACGGCCGAGAAATCCGCCGCGCTGACCCACTCGCTGCTCGACGACATGCTCTCCGACCTGGGAGGCGCCTACCTCACCCGCACGGTCTACTGGCGCGTGACCTCGACGGTCAGTATCAAGACCGTGCCGTCCGAGACCCGGAGCCTGCGGCTGACGGGCATGCTGCGCCCCTACACCGACCTGCGCGACCCGGCCAGCCCGGAGACCTATGCGGTGGTGAAGATCGGCGAAGACATCTGGATGGCCGAGAACCTCCGGGCCCTGTCGTACAGCGACGGAACGGCATTCACGACCGTCGATGTGATCTACGGAAAACCCGCGGCCAAGACCTTCGCCAACGACCTGATCGGCGATGCGAAAGTGCGCGGCGTCTATTACAGCTGGCCGACGGCCCTGCGGACCTACGAAGAGGCCACCGAGGCCGAAGACATCCGCATGCAGGGCGTCTGCCCCGAGGGATGGCACGTCTCCACCATGCAGGAGTGGAAAGCCGTGCGGACCGCCGCGGATTACAGCGCCGCGCGGGTCAAGTCGGCGCAGTACTGGACCGGCAGCACGGGTACGAACGACACGGGGCTGAACATCGTACCGGCCGGCAAGTTCTGGCACGGCAACGTCCCCTCGCCGGACAATGCCGACGACAAGGCCAGCTTCTGGACGACGACCAAGACCGACGCCACGACGGCCCAGATGTTCGAGGTGTTCGGCTGGAGCAACGAGATCGTTCCCTGGAATTTCAATTCGCGCCCGTGGAGCGAGGGCGACGGCACGGCTTCGATGCTGGTGAACGTGCGCTGCGTCCGCGACCGCGACTAAACCGAAGAATCCGGGCGGAATGCTCCGCCCGGATTTTACAAGACCGTCCGATGAAACACACTCTATTTTACATATGGCTGCTTTCCGGCCTGCTCACCGCCGCCAACTGCTGTGCCCGCCCCGTCGTCGGGTTCATCACGAACGGCGAGGGATGCAACATCGACTGGCGGAAGGAGCTGCCGGAATACGACGTGGCGGACGCCGGAGACAAGAATTTTCTGCTCTCGCAACAGTTGTGGAACCTCGACGAACGGCTGCTGAGCCGTCGTCCGGAGATCTGCGCGGTCTATTCGGGACTGCCCGAAATCCTGCTCGGGCAACAGCTGCCGCGCACGCTGGAAGCCTACCGAACGATCTGCGAACGGCTCGATGCGGCGGGAGTCCGGCCGGTGATCCTGCTGACGCTCCCGGCATCCGGCGAACATCCCGGTCTGAACGACCGCATCGCCCGGCTCAACGAAGCGCTGAAAGGCTTCGCCGCAAGCCGGGGCTACGCCTGTTTCGACCCCTCGGCAGGTCTGACCGACGGGACTTGCCTCTCTGCGGAGTACACCGCCGACGGAGTGATGCTCGACAAAGCCGGGCTCGCCCGGTTCGCGGCCAATGTCCGGCAATTCCTCGGCGGGATGCTCCCGGACGGAGAATCCCTTCCGGCCTCCGTCCGGTCGAACCTGGCCGGCGAGGTTATCCGGCGCATCCTGTCCGAATCGCCCGCAAAGGTGCGGATCGTCCTGCTCGGAGATTCGCTGACGGCCAACGGCAGGGACTGGAATCCCCGGCTCGGGCGGAACGACATCCGGAACGCCGGGCAGGGCGGCTATCTGACCGGGCAGATGCTGTGGATGCTGGACACCTGCGTGATCGCTGCCCGTCCCGAAATCTGCTTCGTACTGGCGGGCATCAACGACCTCTTCAACGACATCCCGCCCGCGACCGTCTTCGCCAACCAGCGGCGGATCGTCACCCGTCTGATCGCGGGCGGCGTCCGGCCCGTCGTCCAGTCGGTGCTCTTCGTCCACGGCAACCCCGCGCTGAACGCACGGATCAGCGAGCTCAACGCCCGGCTCCGGGAGTGGTGTGCGGAGAACGGGATCGACTGGCTCGACCTGAACCCGGACCTCGCGGACGCCGACGGGCTGAAACGCGAATACACCACCGACGGCACCCACCTCACGGAACAAGGCTATGCGATCTGGTCCGGGCGGCTGCGGCGCTATCTCGACAACCGAAACACGAACCTATAAAACCCGAACGAACATGAAAAAACTGTTTTTCCTGCTGTGCGCCTGCTCGCTGTCGGGCGCGGCGCTCGGAGCCGGCCCCGAGGCGAATATCGTCCCCCGTCCCGCATCGGTCGTTCCCGGCGAAGGGACCTTCACCCTAACCGCCTCGACCGTGATCGGCACGGGCCGCGACGCCCGACTGCGGAACGTCGCCGAACTCTTCGCCGAAGCCGTCGAACCGGTGCTCGGAGGCCGCATGAAAAGTGCTGCCGAAGGTGCCGTCAACCTGACGACAGACGATACGCTGACCGCCGAAGCGTATGTGCTCGAAATCACGCCGTCGGGCGTCACGGTCCGCGGAGGCACGGCGCAGGGCGTATTCTACGGCCTGCAAAGCCTGCGTCAGCTCGTCGTGAACGGCTGCGGGGTCCTGCCCGCCGTGACGGTGAAAGACCGTCCGTTCTTCGGGCACCGCGGAGGCATGCTCGACTCCGGCCGCTACTTCTGGACCCCGGACCAAGTCAAAGAATTCATCGACATCCTCGCCCTGCACAAGATGAACCGTTTCCACTGGCACCTGACCGAAGATCAGGGCTGGCGCATCGAAATCAAGAAATACCCTGAGCTGACCCGCGTCGGGTCGGTGCGCCGGGAAACGATCGTGGGCCACTACGCCAATTCGACCGAATACGACGGAACGCCCTACGGGGGATTCTACACCCAGAAAGAGATCCGCGAGATCGTGCAATACGCCGCCGACCGCTTTATCACGGTGATCCCCGAAATCGAACTGCCGGGGCATGCCGTAGCGGCGCTGGCCTCCTATCCGTGGCTGGGCTGCCGGGGCGAAGGCTACGAGGTCCGCACGCGCTGGGGCATCAGTCCCGAAGTCTACTGTCCGGGCAAGGAAACGACGTTCGGATTTTTGCAGGACGTTTTCACGGAGGTACTGGCGCTGTTTCCCTCGGAGTATATCCACATCGGCGGCGACGAATGTCCGAAAGAGAGCTGGAAAACCTGCCCGATGTGCCAGCAGCGCATCAAGGACGAGGGGCTGAAAGATGAATTCGAACTCCAAAGCTACACCGTGCGCCGCATGGAGAAATGGCTCGGCGAACACGGCCGCAAGATCATCGGCTGGGACGAAATCCTCGAAGGCGGGGTTTCGCCGACGGCCACCGTCATGTCGTGGCGCGGTTCGAAAGGCGGTATCGCCGCAGCCAAAGCCGGCAACCATGTCATCATGGCGCCGAACGATTTCTGCTACCTGGACTACTATCAGACGAAAGATCCGATGAAGGAGCCGCTGGGCATCGGCGGATTCGTTCCGGTCAGCAAATCCTATGCGCTCGACCCCTACAACGGGCTTGCACCGGAGGAGCGGCCCTACATACTCGGCGTTCAGGCGAACCTCTGGACGGAATACATCTTCACGTCCACGCATCTGAAACACATGCTGCTGCCGCGTCTGGCGGCCATCGCCGAGGTAGGCTGGGCCTACGACCGCAAGGACTTCGCGGATTTCAAACGCCGCATGAACTCCTTCCGCAAATGCTACGATGCCGCGGGATACAACTACGCCACCTACTTTTTCGACGGCAAAGACGAATAAAACCGAACGGGAGACAATCGAAAGATTGTCTCCCGTTTAGTTGCAACCCGGAGAATCCCTAATTTACGATCCGCCCCAAAATCCCGGAACAGATCAAAGCTCGACCACGGGAGCGCCCGTCCAATCGACCAGCCTATCGGCCGCGGCCAAATCCGTAAAGGGAAAATCCGTAAGCAACCGGCGCAATTTCCCTTCGGCACCTTTCAACCCCACATAGGATTTGAATTTCCGGGACCACGGCAATTCGCCGATCATGGGCTGCCCGGCATCGAGATCGCGCGGATGAATGTACGAAATCATGTATTCGGACTTCTCTTCGGCCCATTTGCGGATCAGCCAATAGGGAAACAGCCGGAAATATCCGCCGCCGGAGAAGATGATGTGCCGTCCGCCGATCTCCTTGGTACATATCGGGAACTCCTTGATCCTCACACCTTCATGGCTGATAACACTCGGCACGGCACGGCCGTAGGAAGGGATGCCGCCGTGCGCGTGATGCGCCGGAAACACCGAACAATCGACCTCGATCCCGCACTCCCGGATAACCTCGAAAGCCCAGGCTTCGCTGCTGCGGATCGAAAAGCCCGGTGCGCGGAAATACCGCACCGGTTTTCCGGTGATATCCTCCAACAAACAGACCGAAGCGCTCACATCCTCCTTGAAAGCCTTCCGGTTCTGCTGCCATACGAGTTGGTGGTTCATCGTATGGCTCCCGATTTCATATTTTTCGGCGATGCGCCGCACAAGATCCGGATAAGTCCGGGCGATCCATCCGATCACGAAAAACGTCGCCCGCGTATCCGTATCTTCGAGAATCCGGAAAATGCGCTCCATATTCTCGTAAATGCGGACCGGATAGCGGACCCACTCCGCCTCGGAGCGTGTAGAGTCATTGTCGAGGAGATGGAACCACTCCTCGACATCGAACGTAAGTATGTACATACAACTAAATCAGTTTGGACGAACAGGAATACTTTTGACCACTTTTGCGGGTCTTCCCGTTGCTATTGACCATGCCGGAATGTCTTTAGTCACTAAAGATCCAGCTCCAACAATTGCACCTTCACCAATAGTCACACCTGGCATTATGAACGAATCCATTCCTATTAAACACCCTTTATGTAAACAGATTTTGCCTAAACGATAGCCTAATTTGGCATAATCATCACCGACATAATAATGGCTCAAATCTCTCTGATGACATAATAAACGACATCCGGAAGCTACATGCACATGATCTTCTATGTAAATCATATCTGCATGACTTAAATCAATATTTACATGATCTCCGATAAAGATATTTTTTCCGACATGCGCACCCATACATTTTATAAAAAACGGTCGTAATCTTCGAGGATTAACGGGCTCTAAAATTGCCCAATCCATCATATTCAACAATAATTTATGCCAAATATTAACAATCGCTTGTCTGATTACCCGCAATAAACTCACATTTCCATATTCTTCTTCAGAATAGTTCAATCCAATAAAACGCAAGAACCGGTACGTCAAACTCAATTTAGCCATACAATTATCAAATTTGCGACAAAGAAAACATCTCATCAACTTGTTTTCTTATTTTTCAAACCAATGGATTTATAAGATTATATTCAACAGAAACTCTTATATTCACTTTACCAGTAAAACAGATAAGATCTCAACACATCTTGGGAATGGGGACAAGTCAACTTGTCCATGAAAGTTTCGAATACCTAATCGAGGAAGTGGTATCTCCAAAACAAAACCTGAACGGTATCTATCAATAGCAAAACCTTGATGGTTAAACCTCAATTAACAACGCCACAGTCTTAAAAGAATAGAGCGTCTTATCCACACAGGCAAAATACGCACGGGAGAATGCGTTATAATATTGCGTAATAAATCTTTTCGAGAATAGAATCCAATATTATAAAAGAATCGAAAAGTCTTGATCTCATTGCACATATACTTCCAACCACCCCGTCGGGCAATCAAAGCGGGTGAAGTCCGGACATAATAAAGAACCTCTTGAATATTATAAAACCGAGCTCCATTCATTATCATTCTAACCCACAAATGATAATCTTCATAAAGGTAACAAGCTTGGTAATTTCCGGCATCAATTACCGCTTGTTTCCTCAAAACACAACCAGCATGGCATACAGGAGATCGTTTATGAGCAAGTTTAATAATATCTTCGTGTGTTTCAGGCCGATGCTTTATACAAAACAATTGATCATCATTAGGCCAAAATAATACAGACCAACAACTCACGACATCATACCCTTCATCCAATTTCCGGATCTCCTTTTCGAAGCGGGTCGGCGCGATCAAATCATCCGTATCCATACGCGCCACATACTCGTACGAACAAGCCGACAGTCCCTTGGCCAAGGCCAGGCCGAGACCGAGATTCGTTTCATTCGTCACGATCTTGAAAATCGGATAACGGGTCGAATACTCCTCGATAACGGCATCCAATTCCGGAGTCAGAGGCCCGTCCTTCACCAAAACGATTTCCGCAGGCTGCAACGTTTGTGCGAACACACTGTTCAAAGCTTCCCGGAAGTAAACCGGTGACTCTTTTTTATAAATAGATATCAATACGGAAAAATCCATATCTTATAGAAATCTTATTTGAAATAAATAAACGTAGATCCATCTTTTGGCACAAAAAATAGAAATAAAAGCCTAATGACCAGATAATAAGCAAGCAGAGCACAGAGTCTCACGTCAAATACAGGCATTATAAAAGCAAGAATTATTGCGATTGATAACATTATCACATAATATTTAACTCGAAAAGATGCTATTTTCGATTTTCCTCCGACCAAATATTGCATAAATCCGATTTTATATTTAGGAAATGAAGCACGCTCTAAAATATTAGCAAACGGATAAATAAAAAACGACCCGATCAGAACTGCCCAACTTATATCCGGGAAAAAGAGCAATTGGACAGAACAAAATCTGATCGAAATTAAGAAAATATGCAAAAATAGATTACATAGATTCCGAATCCTATTATATATCTGATAGATTAATAATAATGAAAAAACGCATATGAGAAAAAATTGAGGATGCGGTAAAATACGCATCAATACATAGGACAATATGCCTCCCAATATAAGACGGGCTCCATATATAGAGATCTTATGCATTTCATAATACGATAGTTCCATTGTATTTAACCGCAACGACGGATCTGATTCTTTCTTGATGGTTTCCGCATCATTCTGAATATAGCCTATTTCATAAAAATTATAAATCATAACGACACCAAGCAAAGAAATAAGCATCGAAGCAATTGAAAACGAAGATTGCATCATAGCCAATACACATACGGGTATCAAATACACCATACCCCAAGACAAAAATTTCTTAAAACTTTTTTGTCGCGTATGATACAAATAGAAAATCGGAAAATAAAAAAACAAACAGTTCATTTACGATAATATAATCAATTCATAATTGTCGAGACCGGCTCTTTTCAGGTTCTCAATCCACGACTCCGTTTTAGACCTCTTGGATACAATTATGCATTTATGGGAATTTCGAAGCAAACCCATATCTGAGAAGTCATCTGTCAAAGTCACATCAAAAGGGGGATATATTCCAATTAGACGTAGATATTCGATTTTTTTTCCTAAATAATCAGTCCGCAAGTACCCTTCGCAAAAAGAATTATTATAACTTAATGAGGACGAATAGTACGATTCTATTCTCCACCTTCGAGCAACAACTTCTGCAATACAATCCAATGTGGCAGAAACCAAACAAAGCTTATAACCAGTTCGCCTCAGTTCTTCCACCACCACATGTACCGGTTGTTGAATTTTATGGACTAAATAAGTGTTATAAAAATTCTCGGCTGCAACAGTCAATTGTTGCCTCGAATAACCCTTCAAAAATCTTAATGCAATTATGCGGGTCAAATCCCAACCACAGAGTCTTCGGCATATCTTATTGAATACTCGCCAAATAATACTTTTCGAAATTTTCCGGAAAAATCGGAACTTCCAGGAGCGAATAAAATAATCCAAGAAATCAAATGTCGTATTCGATTCGAACAATGTCCCACATATATCAATAATCGCTATTTTTGACTTCATACTATGGATTTTTCAATAACAGCGTCCGCATACATTTAACAAACTTCAACCACACAATTTTCAAAAGGCTCACATGAAACGGCAACTGTCTAAAAGAATTTAACTTAGCTCGTTGGTCAGAAATTGTATGACTAATATTTCTGATAGATTGGACATAATGACCCCGATCTATTCTTTGATGAGCGCCTGTTACATTGTTACCGTGTTGTCGATAAAGGATGGTCTGCTCCGGAATATAATCCACTATACCTTTCCCCGAAACAACCAGTACAGTCCACAAATCATGGTATTTCCATCCGGGATACGGGAGTAAATATTGCCGAGCGAAACCGTTAAAAATTAACGCACAGCCGAATGCCGGGCACCCGAATAAGATCATATCATATACATTCTTGCAATTATCAGGATTAATTCCAGAATAATTCCATAAAGACCGAGCTATTGTTTTCAAATTTGCATCCACAATTTGCAGATCGCTGAATATACATACAGCTTGCCCATCCAACTTTTTTTCTTCTTGTCGTATCTTCAAATACAACTTTTCTATTTTATCCTGCAACCAAATATCATCCTGGTCACAAAACATATAATAGTCAGCATCAACCTCGGATAAAAGAGCCATGAACGATCTTCCTGAGCCCAGATTGCCTAATTCATCGAAAACAACCTGAATTTTTGAAGGATATGCTAAAACATACTCTTTAATAATATCCAAAGTCCGATCACAGGAGCCATCATCCCGGATAAACAAACTCCAATCATTGTTCGTTTGACAAATAATAGAATCTAATTGTTCTCGAAGAAAAGTTTCTCCATTGTATGTAGAAAGAAGAATCGCTATTGGTGTTAATGATTTCATAACACAACTCAAATTAGAAATAAATCAGGCATCCGGATTCAAAAGCTTGCTGTTAAAAATTAGCAGCACCATAATCAATAGACTAAAGGTAAGGGGTACCGCCTTAGTCACAGAGCGGGGAACTCCTATGTATGCGATGGACGGAAGCAACACGATCTCGACAATAGCCAGCAACTCTTTGGTTCGATTGGCAACCACTGGAACACACCCTAACAACAGATAAACGGCAAGAGCGAGTGCATAGATTTTAGTCAGAATATAAGTATATTTATTGCGCCGCTGTATTTTACTAATATTCAACACAATAAAATACAGCACAAAAATTTTCACCAAATAAGTGATCGCAAAAGGATCGAATGCATCCCATCCATTCAGTCCAAGTTCCGTAATCCGCTGATAGCCGATCAACTTTGTTTGTACACCTGATATTGGAATATACGTAAGCAATGTAATGATATCGAATCCAATAAAATACAAAATATATGCAACAGGGATGATCGACAACCAAATTTCCTTTTTAAAAAACTTGGGGGACAAAAACCAAAGGAAAAATATAATAATAGCAGAATAATGGAATAAGAATGCAATTAAAGCCCATAATAAGAAACGTTTACCATTTCTTTCATAGAGAGGTTTTATACATAACAATAAAAAACCCGAAGCAACTCCAGCACGAATCTGGATCAAATCATGAAGCATGTAATAATTGCTGATATAAACAGCTAATGCTACAAACCAAAACTCCGTAAGCTGCTTTATTGCTATCAACTTTAAGGTAACGCCAAAAATCGCATATAAGAATAACCCTATTAAAACTCGGTAACCAGGACAGAAATCAGCAATCCATTTTATTGCAAAAAAAGCAGGTTCCTTAATATCTATATCCGCAACTATATTCCCTTCAATATTATCAACGAACCCCTGATAATCAGGCATATTTACTCCATCCTTAAAAACAGCCACCAATATAAGTCCTATTCCGAAAAGAACATACACTTTAAGCAGCCTATTGTAAGTAGGGAAACTACAATAAGCGGCAACAGCTGCCAAAAAGAAAAAAAAGAACAGAATCAAAACCATCATCAATAACACTACATATATCGAGAAACAGTTTTATAAAGATTCATATGTTTTTCAGCACACTTTTCCCATGAAAAATTCCGGAATCGGGAATCACCCATGCGTATCAGTGTATCTCGATAAGAATCCTGTTCTATAATTTTTAGCATGGCATCGATCATATCATCCACATTGTTCGGATCAAAATATGCCGCAGCATCTTTTGCCACTTCAGGAAAACAACTCGCATTCGATAACGCAACTGGACAATGATTTTGCATCGCCTCCAAAATAGGCATGCCAAATCCTTCGTAAAATGAAGGATATACAAACAATTTAGCATCACGGTACAACCGTGCCATCTGCTCTTCGGATGCCGAGATTCCAAATACCTCATTCGTCAATCCGAAACCGTCTATTAATCTTTTTTCATCGGAAGAAAAAGCCAGACCGGTACAGACAAATTTGATATCCTTAAACCGACTGTTAATTTGTCGGAACGCACATAAACAATTATAAAAATTCTTATATGTATTTCGAGCTCCTACATACAAAATATAATCGAATGGAAAAACACGTTCCGGAGACAAGTCATCCAAGACAGGCGTAATCCCATGATAAATCGTTGTGATTTTCTCTTCCGGTATGTTCCAATAATTTATCAGATCCCCTTTGGTATTCTCACTTACGGCAATAATATGATCCGCCCGTTGAGTAACTTTTTTCTGATCTGCCAAAGACGGCCAAACTCGATTCACATCCCGATAATACTGCGGAACCGTCACCATATTCAGATCATGCACCGTTACCACAATCTTTTTCCTTTTCGGAAGAAACTGTAAATGTGCATCATACGTCGTCGGATGATATATATCATACCGAGCGAACCGCATCATGGCCGCTGTTACCGGAGTCATCCAATATTTCGCACCTCTTATATGCTTCGGCAAAGTAAAATGCCCGAGTCCGCTTTCTCTCAGATATTGGTTTCCCGATCCTATCGCAGACAAAATATACATGTGAGGAGGCAATCTTTTCATTACTTCCACATGATATTTGGCGACCCCTCCGAAAGGAGGAATAAATGCTGTATGATCGTAAAGAACCCTCATAGCACAATTAATTTTTCAGCAGACGCAATATTCGTTTGGCATATGTGTCTCCCGCAACCGTCTTCAAAATCCGTTTACACACCCGTTTCCAAAGAGGCGAACGGAGCCATGACCCGTTGAACCAATGGATACAATATGTATCGGATGCATAATGCGTTCCCGAATCCCAGTTCTTTTTATAAATCACCTTATTCTGCTCATCCTCAATCGGAGAAAACCAAGTAGCAGGACACAATAACAGTTCACCGGATTTTAATAAAACCGGAGCGGAACGCACCTCAGAAGCTATCGGCATATCCGAATAATGCATTTGTAAAACCTGACTAACGATATAAGGAGCAATATTTTCCCGAACAATGGAAGTTTCTACACAAAAGTGTTTCCCTTTATAATGATCCAAAACCTCCCGACACCACTCCATACCGGCCTCAGATCCGATAATTGCCGGTTCTACCATACCGGAAACGGCTTCGAAACCGATAAAAGATTTGTATTGCAGCAGCGGATCGAATGTCTTCAAGACTTCTACATCCGAATCAAGATATATTCCGCCTTCATGATACAATGCATAAGCCCGAATATAATCCGATGCGAAAGCATACTTCTTAGCAGCAAAAGCCTCCTTTACCCACGGTACGGAATTCACATCAAAACGCTTGGTATCCCATAACACGATTTCATAGTCCGGCAAAACACGATGCCAAGAATCAATGCAATGACGAACCAACGGAGAATATTTCCCCCCCCCCTAACCAGCACAAATGTATCTTTTTGGGAATCATATATATATTTAATTCAACTTTACAAGTTCTTCAATTTTTGATTAATGTTAAAAACCGTCGGAAGAAACCTCGCATCCCTTCAATCGCAATATAAAGGGCCGCAAAAAGCAGCGAAAAGAATATTCCGATTACGACGATTCCGTAAATCAGCCAGGAACCGATTCCCGCAGTCGGATCGAACGACAAAAGTCCATGAATCAAATACATGACGGCCAACACCGCCGATACGAGCAATCCATGTTTCGCATACATGCTCACATATGTCCGCAGTTTCTCTTTGAGCCCCCTCCGGAACAGGAAATAGGGCTTCCAGCAGAATACCACGATCAGCAGGCTCAGCAATACGCCCGCAAGAATTCCGTGCAGGCCGAAGAACCAGCCCAACAGCACCGACATCCCGATATTGATCGACGCCTCGACCACCGGAGCCCAAATATCACTGAACAAACCGTAGGCGTTGATATAGGCATCCACCGTAGACCGCGCAAGGCTGATATACAGCGTCGCGACCATCAAACCCAGCGTCAGGTTGTCCAGCACGTATTCGGGGCCTATCCAGAGCGTAATGAAGGCCGGAGTGAGCATATAGACTCCGAAACATACCGTGCAGCTCAGCAGGAACCGCACCGAGAACAACTCTTCGAATACCGACATGATGCGCTCCTTATTCCCCTCGGCCACCAGATTTCCCACCCCGGCATTCATGCTGTTGAACACGGCGCCCATCAACGAGCTGACCCCCAGAATAATGAGCATGTAGTTTCCATAGAGCGCCACCAATGTCAGCGAAGCATAGGCGTAAATGATGATCGGGCTGGTCTGCATCAGGGCGAATCCTCCGATTTTATGGAAAAACAACTGTTTGATTTTGGTGATGACATCGGGATATTTCCGGCTCAGCGTTTTTCCGGCCGACAGGTCGGTCCGCAGGTAGGGATATGTCCTCCGGATCACCGTATTCAATGCCGCCGACGCCACCACGGCAAAGCCCACTTCAAGCGCCAGCCACCAGACATACCCATTGTCGAGGTATTTGATCGCTACGATCTGGCACAGCGTCTTCACCAGCATCGACGCCTTGTAACTGTACTGGATCTTGTACTCTTTCTGGTCGGCCGAGAGGACGATCTGCTTGTAATTGACGAAATAGCTCAGCAGGGCGCTCACGAGCAGCGCGCCGAACGACGCATAGGCGTACCACAGCGGCAGCGGCATCTTCCTGAAGATCCACGGGAAGAAGCACATCAGCACCGCAGCCCCGGCTATCACCACCCAGGCGATCCTGCGGTACATCCATCCTTGCAGCGATACGATCTCGTTGATCGCAGCGGTATCCCGGTCGAACAGCGGCTTGTACAGCGTGCAGGCGATCGCCGTGCCGATTCCCAGCTCCGCGAGGTTCAGAAATTGCAGCAGGTTGGTCGCCGTGGTGTTCAATCCCAGCACCTCCGCGCCCAGATGGTCGAGGAAAATCTTGCGCGAAAAGAATTGCAGAACCAGGTTCACGAAATAGAACCCGAGTGCCACAGCGCTGTTCTTCAGGCTTTTTGCCGTACGCGATTCCGCTGCCATCGACAATCGACGAATCAAATGCAAATTTCGAAAACCCTACGACCGGCTTCCGTACATACTCTCGTAATAGTTCACATACTCTCCGGAGGTGATATTGTCCAGCCACGCCTGGTTGTCCAGGTACCACCTCACCGTCCGCTCGATACCCTCTTCGAACTGAAGCGAAGGCTCCCACCCCAGCTCTCGCTGGAGCTTTCGAGAGTCGATGGCGTAACGCATGTCATGCCCCTTGCGGTCGGTGACATAGGTGATCAGGTCGTCCGAATATCCTTCGGGATTTCCCAGCAGACGGTCCACAGTGCGGATGAGCACCCTTACGATGTCGATGTTCTTCCACTCGTTGAAGCCTCCGATGTTGTAAGTTTCAGCGACCTTGCCCCTGTGGAAGATCGTGTCGATGGCCCGCGCATGATCCTCGACATAGAGCCAGTCGCGGACGTTCTCGCCTTTTCCATATACAGGCAGGGATTTCCGGCGGCGGATATTGTTGATGAACAGCGGGATCAGCTTCTCCGGAAATTGGTAGGGACCGTAGTTGTTCGAGCAGTTGGTCACCAGCGTCGGCATGCCGTACGTATCGTGGTAGGCCCGGACGAAGTGGTCCGACGACGCTTTCGAAGCCGAATAGGGCGAGTGAGGGTTATATTTGGTGGTCTCGGTGAAGAACTCCTCGCCGTAAGCCGAATGATGTTCGCCGCTCGATGCCGTGGTCGTGAACGGAGGTTCGATGCCCTGAGGACGGGTCATCTCCAAAGCCCCGTACACCTCGTCGGTCGAGATGTGGTAGAACAATTTGCCGTCGTATCCCTCCCTGCGGGATTCCCAGTACACCCGCGCGGCCTCCAGCAGCGAGAGCGTACCCAGCACGTTGGTCTTCGCAAACGTGAACGGGTCGCGGATCGAGCGGTCCACATGGCTCTCTGCGGCAAGATGGATCACTCCGTCCGCTTCGTATTCCCGCATCAGCGCCGACATGCGTTCGTAATCGCAGATATCCGCCCTGACAAAAACATAGTTCGGGGCCTGCTCCACGTCCCTAAGGTTCGCAAGGTTGCCCGCATAGGTCAGCTTATCGACGTTGATGATCCGGTAATCGGGGTATTTCTTCACGAAAAGGCGCACCACATGGCTTCCGATGAAGCCCGCGCCGCCCGTGACGATGATGCTGCGTTTGAAATCCATCTTCTATTTCTCTTTGGCGATATTTGCGATACATTTGCGGAGGCTGTCCGTCCAGTAGGGAATTGCAATCCCGAAGGTCTTCTTGAACTTCGTCTTGTCCAGCACCGAGTAGGAGGGCCGCTTCACCTTCGACGGAAACTCGTCGCTGTGGCACGGCTGAATATCGCACCGACAATGGCCCGCATATTCGGCGATCGCCTTCGCGAAGTCGTACCACGAGCACACGCCCTCGTCCGAATAGTGATAGGTGCCTTCGCAACCGTCGTACTTATGTTCTTCGAGGATCGTATAGATCGCTCCGGCGAGGTCCCCGGCGTAGGTCGGAGTGCCTGCCTGATCGAAAACCACCTTCAGCTCCTCTTTTTCCTCCGTCAGAAGCAGCATCGTCTTCACGAAATTCTTCCCGTCCTCCGAATAGAGCCAGGCCGTGCGGAAAATCACGTGCCGGCATCCGACGCTGCGGATGGCCTCCTCGCCATGCAGTTTCGTCACTCCGTAGACGCCCGTGGGCGTGCCCTTCTGCTCCTCGCGGCACGGCGTGTTGTAGGGATCGCCGCCGAAAACATAGTCCGTGGAAACGTGCACCAGCAACCCGCCGACACCTTTCATCGAACGGGCCAGGTGCTTCACCGCCGTGGCGTTCAGCAGTTCCGCACGTGCCGCGTCGTCCTCGGCACGGTCCACATTCGTATAGGCTGCGCAGTTCACCACGACGCCGATCCCGTGTTCGCGGACGAACCCTTCCACGGCATCCGCATCCGTGATGTCGAGCCGCAGGGTATCGTCCCCCGCAACGTCCGTAAAAAAGTAGCGGTCCGACGAGGCGACCGAAGCCCGCCGCAAAGCGCGCCCCAACTGTCCGTCGGAGCCCGTAACCAATATATTCATAGCTTGTAAAGGTCTTCGGTGTACTCGAACGGCGAAACGAAATCCCGCAGCAACGGATGCCGCGTATCTTTCTCGCTCAGGATGGCTTCCGCCGCCGGAATCCGCCAGTCGATACCCAGCTCCGCATCCCGTATCGAGATGCCGCCGTCCGCCTCCGGAGCGTAGTAGTTGTCGCACTTGTACTGGAAAACGGCCTCCTCGCTCAACACCGCGAAACCGTGTGCGAAGCCCCGCGGAATGAACAGCTGAAGGTGATTTTCCTCCGTAAGCTCGACGGCGACATGCTGTCCGTAAGTGGGACTCCCGCGGCGGATGTCCACCGCAACGTCCAGAACCGCCCCGCGCACGCACCGCACCAACTTCGACTGTGCATGAGGAGGCCGCTGGAAATGAAGCCCCCGCAACACCCCATAGGTCGAGCGCGACTCGTTGTCCTGGACGAAATCCGCCGCACGGACCTTTGCGCTGAAATCCCGCTGCGAGAAGCTCTCGAAAAAGTATCCCCGCGCGTCCCGGAAAAGGCGCGGCTCGACGATAACCACTCCTTCGATAGATGTCTGTATGATATTCATAGCGTATTCTGCGAATTAAAGGTTCGCTTCGCCCGTACGTTCCGGCTCCCCGATAACTTTCAGCAAGTACTGCCCGTACTGGTTCTTCCGCATCGGGGCCGCCACCTCGCGCAGCTTCTCCGCCGTGATCCATCCCTGCCGGTAGGCAATGCCCTCCAGACAGGCGATCTTCAGTCCCTGGCGTTTTTCGATAACCTCGATGAACGTCGAAGCCTCGCTCAGCGAGTCGTGCGTCCCCGTATCCAGCCACGCGAAGCCCCGGCCCAAGGTCCGAACCTTCAACTCTCCGTCCGAAAGGAAACGCTGGTTAACCGCCGTGATCTCCAACTCTCCGCGAGAGGAAGGCTCGATGCTTTTGGCCACTTCCACGACCTTGTTCGGATAGAAATAGAGGCCCACGACCGCGTAGTTCGATTTCGGATGCTGCGGCTTCTCCTCGATGGAAAGGCAGTTTCCCGATTTGTCGAATTCTGCAACTCCATAACGCTCCGGATCGTCCACCCAGTAACCGAACACCGTAGCGTTGCCATCCTCTTCGACCGTGCGGACCGCCTCCCGGAGCATGCCCGAGAAGCCCGCTCCGTGGAAGATATTGTCGCCCAGGACAAGGCACACCGAATCCCCGCCGATGAACTCCTCACCGATCAGGAATGCCTGAGCCAGACCGTCCGGGGAGGGCTGTTCGGCATACTCCAAACGGATTCCATAATCCGAGCCGTCGCCCAGCAGGCGCCGGAAGCCCGGAAGGTCCTGCGGCGTCGAGATCAGAAGAATATCCCGGATGCCCGCCAACATCAGAACCGAAAGCGGATAATAGACCATCGGCTTGTCGTAGACCGGAAGCAATTGTTTGCTCACCCCCTTGGTGATCGGGTACAGGCGCGTACCCGAGCCGCCTGCCAAAACGATGCCTTTCATCGCCGCGCTATATCGAATTGTCGGTTTTTTCCTGTTTCCCGAACGCCCCGACGAACTCCCGTCCGAAAAGTAACCACACAGCGGCGGCGGCCCCGGCCAGGAACACGCAACCGACGAGTACCAAGGCTTTCGAGGGTTTCGAAGGTTTGAGCGGGACTGTGGCGGGCTGCACCACGGCGTAGACCGGAGTCGATTCCTGGACTTTAGCCCGGGCCAGCTGCAACTGCTGCGCCGTCTGGTTGTAAAGGCTGTAAGCCAACGACATCTCGTTCTGCAAACGCTCCTCCTCCGTGCGGAAACTCCGGCGCGAGAGGGCCTGATTCTGGTCCACATACTGCGCGTAACGCTGCTGAGCCGCATAATACTTCCCCTGCGCCTCGTCGAACAGCCGCTGCGTGAACTCCAGATCGTGCCGCGCCTTGTCCGTACGGTACTGCGTGATGTGGTTCTGCAAATTCAGCATCACCGTATCGGTCAACGTCGCCGCGATCAACGGGTCCTGCATCGTCACCGACAACGACACCACCTGCGTCTTTTTGTCCACGCTCGTCGAAATACGCTCCTGGAGCGATCTGACCACCTCGTTCTCCTCTTTGGTCAGCCGGAACGGGTCTGTGGGACCTTCATCCTCCGGCTCCTCCGCGCGGAACAACCCCGCGAACCACCCCAGCGCCTTGAAAGGCGCCGCGAGCACCGCGCCCCACCACGGGCCCCGCAACTCCTCGGAAACATAGTCATAAAGGGGCATGGTCTTCCGGTCCTTCGCGTCGGCGACCTCCACGCCGAACAACTCGGTCATGAACGGCACCGACTGCACGATGTCCGGATACAGATCCGGAGACACCGCATCCGCAGAGTTCATGTTCCCCATGTTGATGCCGGCTATCGAGGCCAGCGAACCCAGGCCCCCCAGCGAGGTCTTCCCGCCCTGGATCTCCGGGGCCAGTTTCACCGTCACCGTGTACTCCTTCGGGATGCTGAATCCGATGACGAGTCCCGCCAAAGCCCCTGCGATACACCACCGGACGATCATCCGGCGACCCTGCCAGAGCTTCTGCGCCAATTCGATCAGGTCGATCTCCTGATCCGCAGTCTCCGGCTGCTGCTGCATGTTATTCGATTCCATCGTCCGTTCCGTTATTTCGTCATGTTCGCAATCGACGCCGCCATCGTGCCGATCGACGCCGCAGAGGTCGTCAGACCCAGAATCTCCGCAATGCCCATCCGCTTGCGATCGCGCTTGGACGGAACGATGATCTCGCAGCCCGGCTCCACCTTCGCACGGCCCTTCACGCGCGCGACGCGGCCGTTCATATAAACGATATAGGCTTTGTTCCGCTTGGCACGCGCCCCGTAGCCGCCCGCCTGAGCGATATAGTATTTCACCCGTTTGTCCTTCAAATAGACCGTCGTATTGGGGTACATGACATCCCCGTTGATCTTGACCGTGCTCACATACTCCGGAACCACCAGCCGGTCCCCCTCGCGCAGCACCACATCGTAGTCCGAACCGGGGTTCGACAGCGCCTTGTCCAATTCGATGCCCACCGCATAGTAATCGTCCGCCATCAGTTTCTCCAAAGAAACCGAATCGGCTCCGCGGTTCTGCTGTGCGGCGCGAAGCGCCGCATCCCGTACGGCACGCTCCTCTTCGTTCATGCGGCGGATCAGACGCCCCCCGCGCACATAGGCGTCGTCCGTGATCCCGCCGGCGCGCTTGACAAGGTCCGACAAACGCTCGTTCTTACGGATCAGCGTGTAATTCCCCGTAAAAACGACCTCCCCGTCGAGTACGACCTGCCGCTGGGGCTGGTAGCCGGGGCTCCGCCGAACCTCCACCACGTCGAACGGAGCCAGTTCGAAACCAGCCTCACCGTCCACGACCAGACCCTCTTTCAACGAAAACGCATAGACCTTGCCCACTCCGTTCGAGGGGGTCGTGCTCTTCGGGTCCTTCAACCGGCGGGAAACCTCAACCTTCACCGTAGAGGCGCCGTCCAAAAGTCCTCCGGCCTGCACGATGAGATCCTCGACCGTCGTATGTGCCGCATAGGGATAAACTCCCGGACGGGCCACCTCGCCGCCGATCGTGAAACCCCCGCGGTCCTCCAGATCATGGACGCTCGACACGACCAATACGTCGTTGCGCCGCAGGGAAATATCCGTCAACCGCCCCGAAAGAACCCCTTCCAGGTCCACGGCCACGATCTCCGGAGTAAGGTCGTCCCGCTCCCGGAACAACAAGGCCCGGCCCCGGAAAGCATCCTCCCGGAGTCCTTCGGCACGTCCGATCAACTCCCGGACCGTATGCGTGCCCTCGCCCAGTTCGTACATCCCGGGGCGATAGACGGCACCCTGAACCTCGATCCGGTTCGCATAACGATCGAGCACCCGCCCGACGGCAACGGAATCCCCGTCCATCAGGACGAAAGTCCCATAACCGACGCTGTCCACGTTGAACAATTCGTGCTCCCGCCCCATAGTGCGCACCACGCGAACCTCGCGCCCGTAGGCGTCGCCCGTGAACCCGCCGGCATAGGCCAACAACTGCGACAACGGCTCGCCGGCCTCCATCTCGTAGCGCATCGGACGTTTGACGCACCCCGTGACCTCCACCAGAAGATCGTACGAGGGGACCAGCACGATATCGCCCTCTTCCAAGCGGATGTCGTCTTTCGAATCCCCGTGGAAAAGGTATTTGTAGATGTCCACGGATGCGACCTCACGCCCGCTGCGAAGCACCCGGATATTGCGCAGGGTGCCGATGTCCGTGACACCCCCGGCCTGGTAAAGGGCATGGAACACCGTGGCGAACGACGACAACCGGTAGGTGCCCGGCATCTCGACCTCGCCCATCACGTTCACCTGGATCGTGCGAAGGCGCCCCAGCGTAACGCGCACCTCCGACGCGGGGCTGTCGCCCGAAACTCCCGCGTAGATCTGGCCGAAAACGCCCCGCAACTTCGCGTTCGCCTCCTTGATCGTAAGCCCGTTCAAATAGACCGGACCCACCTGCTCGACCATGATATTTCCCTCCGGGGAGATCTCCTCCCGAAGGCTCCGCTCGTTCTCGCCCCAGATGTCGATGATAACCTCGTCGCCCGGGCCCAGCCTGTAATTTTCCGGCGTGGCCTGATTCTCGTTCGGCTCGAAAGTCAGAGCCCGGCTCCGGAATACGTTGCGACCGAAAACAGCGCGGGAATCCGCACCCCTTTCGGCCGGGTCCGGAACCGGAGGAATCTCGACAGCAAGCGTATCGGACGACGAACGGGGCCGCTCCCGGCGCTGGCCCGAGATGACCTGATCCGCAGCAACAGTCTCGGAGGATGTCCGGCTATCCTCGTATTTCTGCTTCAAGCGCTCAACCTGCTCCGGCGTGACGCCGCGCGCCAACAACTCCTTGCCGATCTGCTGATCGCTCTTGCCGGACTGCCGGCCCTCCAAAGCGTACTTGACAACCGCTTCGTCGCTCATCTGACAATAAGCGGTCCCAAAAGGAGCGGCCAACAAAAAAACCAATAGAAACAGACGGACTTTTTCAGCTATTCCGTGCATAACGATTTATTCTCTTTGATGATGATTGTTCGTAAACCCCGGCATCTCTAAAGCCGGTCGAGAAAGTGCTGCATCCGCAGAAAAACGCCCCGCCGGCTGACATGGGTCCGGTAGCCGAGGCGGCGGACAGCCCGCAGGAAAGAAGTGTTCCTGCGCAAATGCCACTCCATGAAGTGATAGAGCCCGAACGTGACCAGAAAGCCCATGACGACAACGGCATAAAGCTGCACGTCTATCGAAACCTCCAATCTCGTCAACCCCCACCAACACAACACGACAGACGTGTTCAACGCGACGATGGCCAGCGTCACGGCGGCATGCGAACACCCCAGATTGATAAACATATGGTGCAGGTGGGTCTTGTCGGGCCGGAACGGCGACACCCCGCGCAGAATACGCGAGAACATGACCCGCAGCGTATCGAAGACCGGAATGCACAGGACGGCCAACGAAAAGGGAACCAACCCGACCCGAGGCTCCACGTAAGCCCCGCACGACGAACCGCTGCGCAACGTCTCGATGACGAAGACCGTTATGACGACTCCCATGACCAACGTCCCGCCGTCACCGATGAACATTTTCGAAGTCTTGCCGAAAACGTTGTGCAGGAAAAACGGGATCAGAGCTCCGACCGAAACTGCGGCCAGAATCGTCATTTTCATATCGCCCGACAGGTAGAACAACGTCCCGAACATCGTACAGGCCGTGATGCAGTAACCCGATGACAAACCGTTCACGCCGTCGATCAGGTTGATGGCGTTGATAATGCCGACCACGGCAACGACCGTCAAAGGAACGGCCATCCAATCGGGCAACATCCCGACGCCCCACAAACCGTGGAAATCGTCCAGAAGATAACCCCCGTTGAAAATCAACAACAGGGCGACGAAGAATTCGACAGCGAACCGCAATGCCGGAGAAAGACTCAGAATGTCGTCCATAGTCCCGATATAGAGCATGACCATCATGGCCATGATCACGATCAGCATCCCGGCATAGTTCACCATTCCGCAAACGCTCCCGTATCCGATGACGATGCCGAAGAAAACGGCGATCCCGCCCAAAACAGGAACCGGCTGACGCTGCAATTTGCGGCTATCCGGATTGTCCACCAGATTTTTCAACAAGGCGATCTTAACCAACCGGGGATGAATCCAACTGACAACCAACAGCGAGATTATCAGAGACAATAATACAGAGTACTGAGGCGTCATACTTCGCAAATTGAAATTTTACCAGAAACCATTCGATAATCCTCTTCATTCAGGTCACGCGTCACCGGGAGGAGGCCGCACCCCGATGAACCCCGTCCATCACTCCCCCCCCACGAGGGAGCATATCCATATCCCGTTCCAAAACGCACATCCGGTCCGCAACGACCCCGGCCGTCGTTTTCAGAAGCGGCAGTCCGTCATGTTGTAAATACGTGATTAACCGATCCGGGAACCCCGGAACTGCGGTCTTGAACGACCTCTCAGATCTTCTGCAAAAAGCAGTTCGGGATGAACGAGGTGGCCACGGCGCAAATGCCCGTGATGGAGACGATCAACCTCCGCTTTCCCTTGATCCGCTTGATGTAGCCCTCGGCGCCTTTGAAAACTCCGCCCGTGACGCGGACGCGGTCCCCGATGCCGTAAACGATGCTGTCGTCCCCGAAATAATCGAGCCCGGCGGCCCCCGACGAGGTGACGAGCCTGAACATATCCATCTCGTATTCCGAAATCGGGAAGGGAACCTTCTTCCACTTTTCGTTCACATAGGTATACAGCATCACGCGGCCCCGAAGGGGGGGGGACGTTTGCAGCTCTTTGGCATATTCCTCGGTGGAGCGGAAGAACATCAGCGACGGAATGACCGTCCGCCGCACCTGTTTCCAGATGCCGCGAACCTCCACCGTAACCATTTCGCAAGGGATATAACTCTCCACCCCGTCGGCAGAAAGCAAAGATTCTATTTCGAATACTTTGTTGAAAAAGACTTTCAACCCGTACCAATGTATGTATCCGGCGCCGGTTGTCATGTTAACGTACGGACATTCCCTGTATTCCCCCGTGTCCGGAAACAAGTCTTCCAGTCACGCAGCACACGAAGGATACCATGTTGATTCTCAGTCCGATCATTGAATCAATTCGCCGATTCCATTCCTAAATCTAAGACAGAACCGCAGCTCAATGCACGACCTCTGTATCAGAAACCATTGCACTTAGTGCACAAATGTAATTACTTTTACCTGAACAGCCAAATTATCCGGCGGTTTTCGGCCGAAAAATCCCCCCCCCTAAAAATTTACACATTGATTATCAATAAGTTACGATTTGGCGTATCGAAAGACCCTTATTGTGTGTCAGATCGAATCTATATAACGATAGGTGTTTTCCGATCGCACATAACGATCATAACCAGCCGGTATTGCGGCGACATCCCCGTCATTGCATCCGGCGCAGCGGCGGAACAGAAGAGCCGGGAGCTCCGTTCAATAGACATTCGAGTGTTTTCCGGCTTCGTAATCGGCAGGGAGCCTTTCCGGGTACGGACACGCAGGCAGTCGTTTCCCCGGGAACTGCCAGCCGAAGTTCGCATCCTCGCTTCACGGGGCGCCACGGCACGCGGATGTCGCCTGCGACCGTCGGCACCGAGATTCTTCCACCGCGGAATAACGCTTCTGCACACGGAGAAGGTGCTTTTGCTTGCTGTCTTTTGCTACGGCACAAAAACGAAACAATCCCGCATATCACTGATATGCAGGATCATTCGCTTCATATTGCGCAATCTTGCCCAACAAAAAAGGCCCTCCGAAAAGGACCTCGTGAGCGGAAAACGGGACTCGGACCCGCGACCTCAACCTTGGCAAGGTTGCGCTCTACCAACTGAGCTATTTCCGCAATCTATTCCCGCACCTCGGAAACCGCTGTTCCCTGCGTTTCGGGACTGCAAATATAAAATGAAAAAAATTATTCTGCAAAATTTTCCGACAAATTTTATCACTTAAAGAAACAACCCCGGCTCCGCAGAAGCCGGGGTTGTCCTATACGACAGGCGGAGAGAAAACTCCCGCCCGGAAACTAACGTACCTTGAAGCCCTCGTCGGCGCGGACCGGAATGGGCAGCGAAGCATAATAACCGCTTTCGAGCTTCTCACGAACGGCCTTGAATGCCTCGATCGTAACTTTCACGTCCTCCAGCGTATGCACCGCCGTCGGGATGATGCGCAGGATGATTTCGCCCTTCGGAATCACGGGATAAACCACCATCGAGCAGAAAATGCCGTGGTTCTCACGCAGGTCCACAACCAGGTTCGTGGCTTCGGGAATGCCGCCTTTCAGGAAGACGGGCGTCACCGGCGAATTGGTCACACCGATCTCGAAACCGTTCTCTTTCAGGCTGCTCTGGAGCGCGCGGACGTTCTCCCAGAGTTTCTCCTGGAATTCGGGGTGGTTGCGGATCAGATCCAGACGCTTCAGCGCGCCGATCACCATCGGCATCGGGAGCGACTTGGCGTAAAGCTGCGAACGCATGTTATAGCGCAGCAGGTTGATCAGCCAGCGGGGACCGCTCACGAAAGCGCCGATGCCGGCCATCGACTTGGCGAAGGTGTTGAAAAGCACGTCCACGCCATCGACGACGCCGAAATGCGCCGCCGTACCGCGGCCGCCCGGGCCCATCGTACCGAAGCCGTGAGCGTCGTCCACCAGCAGGCGGAACTGGAAATCCTTCTTCAACGCCACGATCTCGTCCAGCTTGCCCAGATCGCCCTTCATGCCGAACACGCCCTCGGTGATCACCAGCACGCCGCCGTTCTGCTCTTCGGCCAGATCCGTAGCGTGTTGCAGTTGCAGGCGCAGCGACTCCATGTCGTTGTGGCCGAACACGAACCGCTTGCCCTTGTGGAGGCGGAGTCCGTCGATGATGCAGGCGTGCGCCTCGGCGTCGTAGACGACCACGTCGCGCGGGGTCAGCAGGCAGTCGATGATCGAGATCATGCCCTGGTAGCCGAAGTTGAGCAGGAAGGCATCCTCCTTGCCGACGAACTCGGCGAGCTCACGCTCCAACTGTTCGTGGTAAACGGTCTGTCCGCTCATCATGCGGGCGCCCATCGGGGCGGCCATTCCGAATTTGGCGGCGCCTTCGGCATCCGCCTTGCGCACTTCGGGATGGTTGGCCAGTCCGAGGTAGTTGTTCAGGCTCCAGTTGAGCATCTTCTTGCCCCGGAAAACCATATGGGGGCCGATTTCGCCTTCGAGTTTGGGGAAAGCGTAATAACCGTGGGCATACGACATATACTGACCGATCGGTCCGCCCGCATTCTTTTCGAGGCGTGAAAAAATATCAACCATTTTATCTTGTAATTAGTAAGTTATGTACGATTTTTTCGATTCGGACGCACAAAAGTATAAATAAAACAGAATCAGCAGTCAAAAATAACCGTTTTTTATTCCGCACGGATACGCATTTATACTTATTTCCGAGATTTCAGCCGCGCCGGACAGCAAGAATCCGCACGTGCGACCCGGCCCGACAATTCGGTTCGGCAAAATGCAAGTAAAACTTGCTTTTGCGCCCGCCTTGCACGATCTTTGGCGTTGCCTTAGATAGGCGGCGGTTCGGCAAAATGCAAGTAAACTTGCTTTTGCGCTCGGCTTGCACGATCTTTGGCGTTGCCTTAGATAGGCGGCGGTTCGGAAGTGCTCAAATAAATTTGGCACTCCGCTCACCTTGCACTATCTTTGCCCTATGACAGTGATCAGATTGACCAAGGAATTTTCATTCGAGGCAGCGCATGCCCTCGACGGATACGACGGGCCGTGCCGCGAAATCCACGGGCACTCCTACCGGTTGTTCGTGACGGTGAAAGGCACCCCGGCCGAAGACGAGGCCGATCCCAAATGCGGGATGGTGATGGATTTCGGAGTGCTGAAGCGGATCGTGAACGAAGAGATCGTCTCGCGGTTCGATCATGCGCTGGTGCTGCGCGGTTCGGCGTCGGGCGCGGAGCTGCGCCGGGTGCTCGCCGAGCGGTTCGGCAACATCCTGACGGTGGATTACCAGCCCACGTGCGAGAACATGCTCGCCGATTTCGCCCGCCGCATCGCCGCCCGGCTTCCCGAAGGCGTTGCGCTCCATTCGTTGAAGCTCCACGAAACCGCAACCTCGTTCGCCGAGTGGTTTGCCGGCGACAACGAGTGACACCCTGTTTTTCCGCCCCCCCCCGCGAATACAAGCGACGCAACTTAAATACAGATATGAAAAAACTCTTTCTGGTTGACGCCTATGCGTTGATTTTCAAGTATTACTATGCTTTTTTGGGGCGGCCGATGCGCAACCGCGCCGGGATGAACACCTCCGTGGTGTTCGGGTTCGTGAAGTTCCTGCGCGACATTCAGAAGCGCGAAAGGCCCGACCTGCTGGGCGTGGCCTTCGATCCCAAGGGGGGCAGTTTCCGCCGCGACATCTTCCCCGAGTACAAGGCGAACCGTTCCGAGACGCCCGAGGACATCCTGCTTTCGGTGCCCTACGTCAAGCGGGTGCTCGAAGCGATGTGCATCCCGATCCTCGAAGTCGAGGGGTACGAGGCCGACGACGTGATCGGAACCCTTTCGCAGAAGGGCGTCGAGGCGGGTTACGATGTCTATATGGTGACCCCCGACAAGGATTACGGACAGCTCGTGCGCGACCATTGCCGCATCTACAAGCAGCGGGGCGCGGAGGGAAGCATCGAGATCGTTGGCCGTGAGGCCATCCGCGAGAAGTACGGCATTGACGACCCTCGGTTGGTGCGCGACATCCTCGCGCTTTGGGGCGACGCTTCGGACAACATCCCCGGCGTGCCGGGCATCGGCGAAAAGAGCGCCTGCAAGCTGGTGCAGGAGTGGGGGACGGTCGAGAACATCCTCGACAACGTTTCGAAAATCAAGGGAAAACAGGGCGAGAAGATCGCCGAGTGGGCCGACAACCTGCGTCTGGCCAAGCGCCTGACGACCATTTGCCTCGACGTGCCGATCCCCTTCCGCGAGGAGGACCTCACGGTCTGCGAACCGCATATCGACGAGCTGCGCGGGGTCTTCGCCGAGCTCGATTTCAAGGCTTTCATGAACGATTTGGCCAACCTCGCGCCGCCCGAGGCGCTTCCCGAAGGCCCCCGGCAGGAGGCGCAGACCCAGCTGGCGGAGATGGCCCGCGCCAAGTCCGCCGCGGCGAAGAAAGCCGCGCTGGCGGGTCAGGGCAATCTGTTCGGCGACCCCGTGGTGCAGATGCCCGAGGTCCGGGAGGTTCCCGTCGCCGAATTGCAGGCCGAGGCCGACGCGATGCAGCTGGCGACGGCTCAGAACACGCCTCACGAATATACGCTCGTCGAGAGCGCCGCGCAACTGCGCGAAGTCGTCGCCGAGGTCGGACGGTATGAGGAGTTCTGCTTCGACACGGAGACCACCGGATTCGACATCTTCAACGACCGCATCGTCGGGCTGTCGCTCGCCGTGGAGCCTTTCAAAGCGTGGTACGTTCCTTTCAAAGAGGAGAACACGCCCGAATACGCGGAGATCGTGCGGCCGCTGTTCGAGGACGAGCGGATCGCCAAGATCGGCCAGAACATCAAGTTCGATCTGATGGTGCTGCGCCGGCTGGGGATCGAGATCCGGGGCCGCAAGTACGACACGATGATCCTCCACTACCTGCTCGATCCCGAGTCGCGCCACAACATGAACGCCCTTTCGGAACGGTATCTCAACTACAAGCCCATCGAGATCGAGACGCTGATCGGCAAGGGTTCCAAACAGCTGACGATGGATCTGGTGAACGTCGAGCGCGTCAAGGAGTACGCCGCCGAGGATGCCGACGTGACCCTGCGGCTCAAACAGGTGCTTTATCCCCAGGTCGAGGAGATCGGTCTTCAGCATCTCTATTTCGAGGTCGAGGAGCCGATGATCGCCGTGCTGGCCGACATCGAGATGGCGGGCGTGAGGATCGACACCGGGGCGCTGGCCGTCTATGCCGTCGAGCTGAACCGCAAGCTGGGCGAACTGGAAGCGGCGATCCGCACCGAGGCGGGCGAACCCAATCTGAACATCAATTCCGCGCGTCAGCTGGGCGAGGTGCTGTTCGCCAAGATGCGCATCGCCGAGAAGCCCAAGATGACCCGGACCAAACAGTTCTGCACCGACGAAGATTATCTTCAGTCGTTCGCCCGCAAACACCGCATCGTGGATCTGATCCTCGAATACCGGGGCGTCAAGAAGCTGCTTTCGACCTATGTCGAGGCGCTGCCCCAGCTGGTCAACCGCACCACGGGGCGTATCCACACCTCGTTCAATCAGGCCGTCACGGCCACCGGGCGCCTTTCATCGACGAACCCCAACTTGCAGAACATCCCGGTCCGCGACGACATGGGCCGCCGCATCCGCAAGGCGTTCATCCCCTCGGACGACGACCACCTGTTGCTTTCGGCCGATTACAGCCAGGTCGAACTGCGCCTGATGGCCCATCTGTCGGGCGACGAGTCGCTGATCTCGGCCTTCGAACACGGCGAGGACATCCACACCGCCACCGCCGCCAAACTGTTCAATAAACCGCTCGGAGAGGTTACGCCCGAGGAGCGGCGCCGGGCCAAGACGGCCAATTTCGGCATCATCTACGGCATCTCGGCCTTCGGTCTGAGCCAGCGGCTCGAAATTCCCCGCAAGGAGGCCAAAGAGATCATCGACGGCTATTTCGCCTCCTACCCCAAGGTCAAGGAGTATATGGACAATGTGGTCGCTAAGGCCAAGGAGGAGGGCTTCGTGTCAACGATTTTCGGCCGCCGCCGCTACCTCAACGACATTTCGTCGCACAACGCCGTTGCGCGCGGACTGGCCGAGCGCAACGCCGTGAACGCCCCGATTCAGGGCTCTGCGGCCGACATCATGAAGATCGCCATGATCGACGTTCACCGGCGTTTCGCCGCCGAGGGCATCCGTTCGCGGGTGATCTTGCAGGTGCATGACGAATTGGTCGTCGATATGCTCCGTTCGGAACAGGAGCGCGTCACGAAGATCGTCACCGAGTGCATGGAGTCCGCGGCGCAGCTCAAGGTGCGACTTATTGCCGACGCCGGCATCGGAGGCAACTGGCTCGAAGCGCATTGACCGTGGTATGCCGGAACAGAAAATCGCCCTCCGAAGAGGGCGATTTTCTGTTCCGGGCGGTTATTTCAGCCGGATGATCCGCGTCGCGTCGTCCGCCGCGGGAAGCGGCGCGGGCGTGAAGTCCGAATACCCTGCGGCGATGGCGCAGAGGGGTTCGCAGCCGTCGGGGATGGGCAGGAACTGCCGCAGATAGTCGGCGGCCGTCTCCCCGTCGGGAGCGTCCTTGCGCCGGGGGCGTCCGTTAACGTGCACCCAGCACGAGGCCAGCCCCTCGTCAACGCAGGCCAGTTGCACCACCGTCGCCGTGATCGCGGCGTTCTCGCGCCACAGGTCGCTCGACGACGTGTCGCCCAGCACCACGATCGCCAGCGGCGCACCCGTCAGGAATCCCGATCCGTAGTCGCGCATGTCGGCCATGCGGGCCACCAGCGCGGGATCGTCGATCACCAGCAGGCGCGACGTGCGCGTGTTGCGGGCCGAGGGGGCCGTGAGGGCTTCGGCGAGGATGCGGTCCACGACCTCGCGGGGAACCGGCCGGTCGGAGAATTTGCGCACCGAACGGCGTTTTGCGATCAATTCCTTGAATTCCATAATCTTTTGCGTTTTCGTACGTTTGTTGCAAAAGTAGTAAAAAAAACGTATCTTTGGTGTCGGGGTCGTAACGACCCTTTTATTGGTCGGACGGTTTGCCGGACCTTGCGCAATTCGGTTTTGCGGCCCTCCGGGTTAAAAAATAAAACTTTGAAAACGATGGAATTCAGATTCACCATAGCACTCATCTACGATTTCGACGGCACGCTGGCTCCGGGCAACATGCAGGAGTACGATTTCATTCCGGCCGTCGGCAAGAGCAACAAGGAGTTCTGGACCGAGGCCAACACGCTGGCTGAAGAGCAGGACGCCGATATGGTCCTCACGTACATGGCCCGGATGATCCAGGAGGCCAAGTCGAAGGGCCTGTCGCTGCGCCGCGAGGCGTTTCAGGATTCGGGCCGCCGCGTGACGCTCTTCGCGGGGGTCAAAGAGTGGTTTTCGCGCATCAACGCCTACGGGGCCGGGCGGGGCATCCGCATCCTGCACTACATCAACTCCTCGGGGCTGAAGGAGATCATCGAGGGCACGGAGATCGCCCACGAATTCCGCAAGATCTACGCCTGCTCGTTCCTCTACGACGTGGACGGCATCGCCTACTGGCCCGCCGTGGCGGTCAACTACACCAACAAGACGCAGTTCATCTTCAAGATCAACAAGGGCGTCGAGTCGGTTTTCGATTCGAAGCTGGTCAACCGCTACATCCCCGAGAACGAGCGTCCCGTGCCGTTCAAACACATGATCTACGTGGGCGACGGGACCACCGACATCCCCTGCATGCGGCTGGTCAAGAACTCCGGAGGCCATTCGATCGCGGTCTACAACCCCGACCGGAAGGGAGCCAGCAAGGAGATGGCCTCGCTGATCCACGACAACCGCGTGAGCCACGTATGCCCGGCCGACTACACGGAGGGTTCGGAGATGGACATCCTCGTGAAGACCATCATCGACAAGATCGACCTCGACGACAGGCTGGAAAAACTGGAGGTCGTCCGATAACATGCTTGCCGGGAAAGTCTACTCCGGACGGCTGGTGCGCCCGGCCCTGTTCGGCGGATCGCCCGAGTGGACCGCCGGGGTGCGCCGGCATCCTGCCGCGGTCGTCGCCGCGGCCGTCGTGCTGCTCGTCTGCGCCTGCATCCCCTATGCCGGATTTCCGGCTCTTTATCTCGCGGCGGCGGCCTGCGGGGCGTTCTATGCCGCGAACGAACCTCTGCAACTCCTGCTGCTGCCCGGAAAGGGTGCTGCGCGATTGCTCGCCCGCAAGGTCTTCACGGCCTGGCGCAATTACTTTCTGATGACCGCCCCTTTCGCCGTGCTGGCACTCCTCGCACAGCCCCGTTCGGCCTGGATGGCCGCGGCGTGGGCCCCGCTGGCGGCGTTGGCGCTGCTCTATTTCGTCGCGGCCAAATACGCCCGCTACGACCCGGCGGACGAATCCCCGCGCTGGCCGCTGGCAGCCCGGCTGGGCGCCGCGGGATTTCTCCTCCCGCCCCTGCTGTCCCTCAGCCTTTGCCTCGTGGTGAGCTACCTGCTCCGGGCCGAACGCAACCTCAGCCGCTACCTTTATGATTACGATTGACGCCCTCCGGATTCGTGACGGGGAGCGGACGCTCCTCGATGGTGTGACGATGCACCTCCCGGCGAATGCCGTCCACGGCATCGCAGGCGAAGGACGAAGCGTGCTGTTGCAGGCGTTGTACGGGCTCGTCGTCCCCGACGCGGGGCGCATCACCCTCGGAGGGCATCCCCTGCGGCGGTGCGACGTGGGGTTTGCGGAGGCGGAACCCCGCTTCTGGCCCGGGCTGACGGTGCGCGACTGTCTCGACCTCGCGGTCCGTTACAATCCCGGGTCGAATCCCGGGGCTATGCTCCGCCGTCTGCCCGTGCCGCTCGACGCGGAGGCCGCGGCGCTCCCCGAAGCGGAGCGGAAACGGCTGGCGCTGGTCCTGCTGTTGCTGAATCCCAAACGGGTCCTGCTGCTCGACGAACCCTTCCGCGGCCTCGATGTCGAGAGCGCCTTCATGCTTCGCCAACTGATCCTGCAACTCGGCTCGGAGGGCCGCACGGTGCTCGTCGCCGCCCGGCTGGCGGAGCTGGACGGCATCTGCGACGATTTCTACGTGCTCGGCGGCGGGGTCGTCCGCGGCCGCTACGAACACTACGAATTCGCCCGGGCGGTCCGGGAAGCGGCCGCTTCGGGGATTGCGGAAAAATGAGTACCTTTACGAAAAATTCCATGCCATGAAAATCGTTTTCGCCACGAATAACGCCCACAAGCTCTCCGAAGTGCAGGCTGTGCTGGGCGACGCCTTCACCCTGCTGACGCCCCGCGACTGCGGCGTTGAGGAGGATATTCCCGAGGAGCAGGAGACCCTCGAAGGCAACGCCTCGCAGAAGTCGCACTACCTCCACGGCCGCACCGGGCTCGACTGCTTCGCCGACGATACGGGGCTGGAGGTCGAGGCGCTGGGCGGCGCTCCGGGCGTGCACTCGGCCCGCTATGCCACCGACGGCCACGACTTCGCGGCCAATAATCGCCTGCTGTTGAAAAACCTCGAAGGCGCGGAGAACCGCCGGGCGCGTTTCCGCACGGTCATCTCGCTGATTCTCGGCGGCGAGGAGCACCTTTTCGAAGGCGTCGTCGAGGGGCGGATCATCGACCGCGAGGCCGGGCACGAGGGGTTCGGCTACGACCCGCTGTTCATCCCCGACGGCTACGCGAAGACCTTCGCCGAGATGACCACCGACGAAAAGAACGCCGTTTCGCACCGCGCCCGCGCCGTGCGCAAACTGGCCGAATTCCTCCGTTCGATCGAAAAATAGCCGTATGGAAAACGTCAACTGGGGCATCCTGGGCTGCGGCGACGTTTGCGAACGCAAGAGCGGCCCGCCGATGTACAAGATCCCGCATTCCGCCCTCGCGGCCGTCATGCGCCGCGACGCCGCCAAGGCCGCCGATTTCGCCCGCCGGCACGGCGTGCCGAGGAGTTATACCGACGCCGATGCGCTGATCGCCGATCCCGGCGTGGACATCGTCTACGTCGCAACCCCGCCCGACAGCCACCGGGAACTCGCCCTGAAGGTGCTGGCCGCCGGAAAACCCGTCTATGTCGAGAAGCCGATGGCGATGAACCATGCGGAGTGTCTCGACATGATCGCCGCGGCGGAACGCTCCGGGCAGCGGCTCTTCGTCGCCTATTACCGCCGGGCGCTGCCCTACTTCCTGAAAGTGAAGGAGCTGCTCGACAGCGGGGCCGTCGGCGAGGTGCTGAGCGTCGAGGTGCGTTATTTCCGTCCGGAGAGCCCCGGGGACCGCGATCCGGCACGCCTTCCGTGGCGGCTGCGCCGCGAGGTCGGCGGGGAGGGCTATTTCTGCGACATGGCGCCTCATACGCTCGACATCCTCGATTTCCTGCTCGGGGAGATCGCCGATGCCCGGGGGTGCAAGACCAACCGCGGGGGATTCTACGACGTGGCGGATACCGTCGCGGCGTCGTTCCGCTTCCGTTCGGGCGTGCCCGGCACGGGAATGTGGTGCTTCGTCGCTCCGCCCTCCGCTGCGGAGGATTCGGTGGTCGTCACGGGCCGCAAAGGCTCGGTGCGGTTCAGCACGTTCGATTTCACGCCGGTCGAACTGGTGACGGCGCGGGGCATCGAACGCTTCGAAATCGCCCCTCCGGAGCATATTCAGGGCCCGCTGATCGAAACGATCGTCCGGGAGCTGCGCGGCGAGGGCGTGTGCCCCTCCACGGGAGTCTCCGCGGCGCGAACTTCGCGGGTGATGGATGAGATAATGAAAGAATAAATCGCTATCTTTGCGCCCTATGGAGACGAAAAACTACGACAAGGAGGAGCGTTTCGACCCTGCGACCGTCGAGGCGCTGAAACTCCACTATGCGGAGATCCTGCGCCTGCTGGGCGAGGACCCCGCGCGCGAAGGGCTGCTGAAGACCCCCGAACGGGTGGCCAAGGCTATGGCGTTCCTGACGAAAGGTTACGACGAAAATCCGCTCGACATCATCCGCTCGGCGATGTTCCGCGAGGAGTACCGGCAAATGGTGCTCGTCAAGGACATCGAGCTCTACTCGCTCTGCGAACACCACATGCTGCCCTTCTACGGCAAGGCCCATGTGGCCTATATTCCCAACGGTTACATCACGGGTCTTTCGAAAGTGGCCCGCGTGGTGGAGTGCTTCGCCCGCCGCTTGCAGGTGCAGGAGCGGCTGACGGTGCAGATCCGCGACTGCATTCAGGAGGCCCTCAACCCGATGGGCGTGGCCGTGGTGATCGAGGCCAGCCACATGTGCATGCAGATGCGCGGCATCGAGAAGCAGCAGTCGGCCACCACCACGTCGGCTTTCACGGGCGTCTTCCTGTCGAGCCAGCGGACCCGCGAGGAGTTCATGACCCTCATTTCCCACCGCTACCGTTAGACTTACGCCCGTTCCGGCGCGGCGGCGTCCGGCGCATCTGTTACCGGAGGACCGACCCGATATTGTCGTTGGAGCCGAGTCCCAGTTTCTTACGCAGCCGGTAGCGGGCCATTTCCACGCTGCGCGGTGAGATGTTCATCAGTTCGGCCGTCTCCTTGGTCGAAAGGTTCAGTTTGATATAGACGCACAGCCGCAGGTCGGTCTGAGACAGCGACGGATAGTTGGCCCGCAGCCGGTCCAGCAGACCGTCGTAGATCGTGTTGAAATAGTTCTCCGACAGCTGCCAGTCGCTGTCGTCCTTGAGCTGGGCGTTGATCTGGCGGATGACCCGTCCGACGATCGTTTTGATTCGTCCCGATCCTTCGACCGTGAGCAGTTCCGAGACCTCGCTTTTCAGCTCGTTGAGCATGTTGTTGCGGCGAATGCTGTTCATGGTGATATTTGCCAGCCGTTTGTCCTTGTTGCGCAGGTCGGTTTTCAGTTTCTCGCGTTCCAGTTCCGAGATCCGCTTCTCTTTGAGCAGGTTTTCCCGTTCGAGTTGTTCGAGCTCCTTCTCCCGGCGCTCCTTCTCCCGGCGGAGCACGGCCTCTTGCGCCAGACGGTTCTTGCGGATGTAATAGCCTCGCACTCCGGCGAGCAGCAGCGTGACGACCAATACGTAGAGGAGGATCATCGGCCACGAAATGTACCACGGGGGACGCACCCAGACTTCGACCTGCCGGGTATCCGACGGATCGGCGGCGCCCGGGGCGCGCAGTTCGACGGTGTGGCGGCCGTGCGGCAGCGCGGGGATTTGCAGAAACTCGTCGATATGCACCGTCTGCCATTCGGGAGCCAGCGATGCGATCCGGTATTCGAGCTGCTGCCCCGGCGGGAGACGGATCGGCCAGATGCGCAGCGTGTTCATCGCTGCGGGAATCTCGAACACCGGATCGTCGAGCCGGTGATAGCGCGTTTTATTGGGCCCTTGCGCCGCCACCATGCCGATTTCGACGGGTTGTGACGGGGAACTGCCTCCGTAGGAGAATCCGATGCCGTTGCGGAATCCGATGACTCCTGCATCGCCGACCGTCCGGAATCCGCTTGAGATCCGCTCCCTGGTCGCCTGTGCGAGGATGCCGGCGCAGCGGTTCAGCGAATTGCCCGTTCGTTCGACGTAGCCCGTTTCGTCGGCTGCCACGTACCAGAAGCGGTTGTCCTGCTGGACGATGCTTTTCACCCCCCCCCGGCCGCACAGTCCGAGTATCTGTTCGGCGCCGGGAGCGCGGACGAGCGAGTCCGTCACGTAGTCGATGCGGTATGCCCGGTCGTCGCAGCACAGGATCAGTTCCTGGTCGATGCGGGTCGAGAACACATTGCCGTCCGTTCCCGCGGCCAGGTCGTAGTTGCGGGCTTCGACGACGCTGCATTTGTCCTCGGAGAGTGTCAGCCGCACGAATCCCACGCCGAGCACCGTGACCCAGATGCGGTCTTTCTCGTCGATGCGGATGTTGCGTGTGAATCCGCTGTAATCGGCGATCCGGGATACGGGTTGCAATCCCTCGTCGGTGTGCCGCAGCAGGCTGACGCCCGAGTAGGTGCTCATGATGTAGAATCGCCGGTCGTTCCGGCACCGGCGCAGCGAGTAGACGCCGCTTCCCGTGACGACCGGCGTGAGCCGAAGCCCCTCTGCCAGCCGGAAGAGCCCCAGATCGTGAAGCACATAGATCCGGCCGCCGATTTCATCCAGTTCCCACACCGAACCCGTACTGCCCGGGATCAGGTTCAGCGAACCGTCGTTGTCCAGCAGGAAAAGCCCCTTGTTCGAGCCTATGAGCATCCGGTCGTCGCCGAGTCCGAGCACGCCGTGAACCTGTCCCAGCCGGGAGTCGGTGAAGTAATAGTCCTGCGTGCTGTTGTCGATGGACGCCGCGCCCGAATCGAGCCCGAGCCAGATGTTGCCGCGCTCGTCCGCCGCGGCGCTCAGGATCGTGGCGTTGTCGAGTTCCCGGCCATAGGGGATCGAGTGGCTGGCCGAACCGTCGTTGTCGATCAGGAACAGCCCCCGGCGGGTGGTTCCGACCAGCAGCAGTTCGGCGTTGTAGCGTCGGCAGCACATGATCTTGGCATCCGCCAGCAGGGCGTTGGTCGCGGTGTCGAGCGGTGCGATGCGCCCTTCGTTGTCGATGGAGAACATGCCGGCATGTTCCACGGCCGCCAGCAATTCGCCGTTGCGCCCCGAAACGAGATTGATGATGCGGCTCGGGACGTTGCAGACGATTCCGCGGCTCAGGTCGTCGCCCAAGCGGCAGAGGGTGGCGCCGTCCTGGAAATAGATGCGTCCGTCCACCTCGTACATATACCGGAAGGCGTCCTGCGGGTGCAGTTCGCGGATCGCGCCCGACAGCAGATCGTAAATGCAGATCTTTTCGCGGCATTGGAAATAGACCCGTCCCGAATGGGTTTCGAGTGCGATCCGCCAGAAATCATTGCTCCGGGAGCGGAAGTCGGGATTTTTGTAGAGCGTCGTGTAGGCGAGCCGGCCGTAGTCGTCGCGCACCCAGTATCCGAATTCGTTGACTCCGGCCGTATAGAGCCTGCCCGTTTCGGCGTCGTAGCGCAGGGCCCGGAGCACGGAGTTGCCCTCGGGGCGGTAGTTGTTCCAGCGGATGCCGTCGTAGACGCAGAGCCCGTCGTTGGTTGCGAAAAAGATCCGGCAGCCGTCCCCTCCGTCGGCCGTTATGTCCCACACCTGCGTGTGGGCCACGGGTTCTGCGCTTTGCGCAAAGCGTTCCACATGGCGCAGACCGCAGCGGATCGCGGCGGCGGCATCTCCTGCCAAAACCGTCAGGATGACCGGCAGCAGCAGACGTAACGGGGTAAGAATCGTTCGGCCCATCGTTCGGATGCGTTTTCTTTCCACAAATATATTAAATATATTAAGAAAAACGAACCGGCCCGGAATCACGGGAATGTCGTATGCGCTGTGAAACGGATTTTCGGACGGTGAAATCATTGATAATAAACGGTTTGAATGCCGATTTGTAGGGATTTGGATGATTCCGTAAATCGGCTGTGTCGTAGTTTTGTAGGGGTTGAAAAATTCGGATTCGTTCATTGAAATTTTACTTTTGGACAGGAATTGTTTCTAAAATAATTTATATAGCTAACCTAAAATCCAAATCTATGAATGAAAATCTACACGGAAGAGCCGTTCTCCCGGGGTTGCGCAGGATGCTGCTGGCATTGGCCGGCACGTTGTTTCTGCTGCCGGGATCGGCGCAGTCCCAAAGCACCGTTTCGGGTATCGTGACGGATGCGTCGGGCGAAGGCATCGCCGGTGTGGCGGTCATCGTCAAAGGCACCACTACCGGCACTTCGACCGATATGAAGGGCGCTTATACGATCCGTGCGTCGAAATCCGATGTGCTGGTGTTCAGCTTCCTCGGATACAAGACGCAGGAGGTGGCCGTACACAACCGCATGGAGATCGACGTGCGCTTGGAGAGCGATGCGCAGCTGGTTGACGAGGTGGTGGTCGTGGGTTACGGCGTTCAGAAGAAAAGCCTTGTGACGGGAGCCATCTCGTCGGTCAAGGGTTCGGCCCTCGAAACGACGGGCATCATGCGTGCCGACGATGCGCTGGCCGGGAAAACAGCCGGCGTACAGGTCGTGTCGAACTCCGGACAACCCGGATCGGATGTCCAGATTTACATCCGCGGTATCGGCACCAACGGCACGGCGACACCTATTTATATCGTTGACGGAATGGCCGTTTCGGGCATCGAGTACCTCAACCCGGGCGACATCGAATCGATCGAGGTGCTGAAAGATGCCGCCGCTTCGGCGATTTACGGAGCCCGCGGCGGCAACGGTGTCGTTCTGATCACGACGCGGCGCAGCAAGGACGGACAATGGAGCGTCAACTACGACTTTTCGTACGGTATTCAGAACATCGCCCGTAAGATCGACGTGCTGAACGCCCGCGAATACGCCATTATCCAGAACGAGGCTGCGGCCAATTCGGGCGCGACGCTTCCGTTCACCGACGAGCAGATCGCCTCTTTCCGTCAGGGAACCGACTGGCAGGAGGCCATTCTCAACCGCAATGCCGGCGTGCAGCGCCATAACGTGCGCGTTTCGGCCGGCACGGCCCGCTCGTCGTTCAACGGATCGGCTTCGTATCTGAATCAGGACGGCATTCTGGCTGAGGGCAAGTCGAATTTCAAGCGTTATACGATCAACCTCGCCGCCGAACACAAACTGCTGCGCAATGATGCGCTGACCGTCGGCGAGAACGTCGTGGTGAGCCACGTCAAGAAACAGTCGGTGACGCAGAACTCCTCGACGGCCGGACCGCTGGTCGGCGCCCTGAACATGGACCCGCTCACGCCGGTTTACGATCCCTACCAGACCGACGAGCTTTACGGCGGCTTCGGCGTCTCGAAATACGTGTCGCAGGAGGTGGTGAACCCCGTGGCGCGCATCTACTATTCGAACGGACGCACGCTCTATACCACCATGAAGGGGAGCGTCTTCGCGGAACTCAAGTTCCTGAACGATTTCCGGCTGCGCGGTTCCGCCGGCGCCGACATCACCTGGACCGACGGATTCGGCTATTCCCCGATGTATAAACTCAACTCGACGACCGGGAACACGTCGGCCAACGGCGCATCGCAGAGCTATGACCAGAACCGCCGGTTCAGCTACGAAGGTTATCTCACCTGGGGGCATGTCTACGACGGGCGGCACGACGTGTCGGCGATGATCGGAGCTTCGCTGCTCCAGCGCAGCTCCCTCTCGCTGAGCGCCAGCCGCAACGATCTGAAAATCGACGACGAGGACCACGCCTATATTTCGATGGCGACCAACTCCTCGGCATCGGCGAGCGGCGGTCCGGGCAATCCCTCGGCCATCGTGTCGTTCTTCGGGCGTGTCAACTATGCCTACGACAACCGCTATATGCTCACGGCCACCGTCCGCCGCGACGGGTCGTCGCGTTTCGGCCCCAACAACCGTTTCGGTACGTTCCCCTCGGTCTCCGTGGGCTGGAATGTCGCCAACGAGAGTTTCCTGCGCGATGTCCGCTGGCTCGACGCCCTGAAATTCCGCGCTTCGTGGGGACAGAACGGTAACGAGAATATCGGCGATTTCGCCTATCTGGCGACCATTTCGACCTACGGCCTCGGCTATTCCTTCGGGTCGCAGAATGCGAACGGCAGCCTCGCGGTCGGAGCGGCTCCGGTCAAGGTGGTCAACCCCGATCTGAAATGGGAGACCTCCGAGCAGACCGATATCGGTCTCGACGTGCGGCTCTTCGGCTGTCTCGGACTTACGTTCGACTACTATGTCAAGAAGACCAAGGACCTGCTCGTGACGACGCCCGTTCCGCTGATGCTGGGCAATTCGTTCCCGACGGCCAACGCCGGCAACGTGAAAAACTCGGGCGTGGAGTTCGCCGTGGATTTCCAGCGGCAGTTCGGCAAGTGGAATATCGCCGTGAACGGCAACATCTCCTACAATAAGAACCGGGTCACCTATGTCGGAACCGACACCGGCTATGTCACCGGTTCGACCGTCCAGGGCATTACGGGTGCCGTGACCCGCATGGAGGCCGGACACGCCATGTCCTATTTCTGGGGCTACAAGACGCTGGGAATCTTCCAGAATCAGGCCGAGATCGACGCATGGGTCAACTCGAAAGGGGTGCAGATCCAGCCCGACGCCCGTCCCGGCGACTTCCGCTATCAGGATACCGACGACAACGGCACGATCGACGACAACGACCGGGTGGATCTGGGCAATCCCTTCCCGAAGGTGACTTTCGGCCTTAACGTCAATGTCAGCGCCTACGGTTTCGACCTGGGCATCACCTCTGCGGGGCAGGCCGGCAACAAAATATTCAGTGTCCTGCGCCGTCCCGATCTGACGATGAGCAACTACGGAGCCTGGGTGCTCGACCGTTGGCACGGCGAGGGAACGTCGAACTCAATCCCCCGCGTGGCGCATAACGACACGAATCTGAACTGGACGCGGCCGTCGGATTTCTACCTCAGGGACGGGGATTTCTGGCGCATCCGCAATATCACGCTCGGCTATACGGTCAATATTCCCGAGAAGTATTACCTGCGCAAGGTGCGCGTCTTCGCGTCGGTCGATAACGCCTTCACGTTCACGAAATACGACGGCTACGATCCCGAAGTGGGCAACGGCGGGTCGATCCTCGGATCGGGCATCGACCGGGGCGTCTATCCCCGTCCGCGCACCGTATCGGTCGGCCTGAACCTCACCTTCTAACCCGAAAAAACAACTGTTATGAAACATACCGGAATTTATTCGATCGTCGCTGCGGGCCTGATGTGTCTCGGAGGCGGGGCCTGCAACTCGCTGCTCGACCTCACGCCGCCGATGAACGATGTCGAAGACAACTTTTACCGATCGTCCAAGGACATGTACCAGTCGCTCACTTCGGCTTACAACGTGCTGACCTGGAGCGCCCCCAAGGCTGTCAGCGGCGGCGCGCAGAACTGTGCGTTCGAGGTGGTCAGCGAGATCCTCGGGGACTGTTGCTACGCCGGAGGCGCCAGTGCCAACGACGCCGTGCAGACCAGCCGCCTCGACCGCTTCACGATGTTGGTTTCGGACCTCTATCCCGAAGCCCTGTGGCACAAATACTACACCGGCATTTACCGTTGCAACAAGTTTTTCGAGAAGATCGACGGCGCCGCGTTCGAAGATGAGGACCTGCGTGCCATGTACAAGGCCGAGGGACATTTCCTGCGGGCTTACTACTATTTCGATCTCGTGCGTCTGTTCGGCAACGTGCCGCTGATCCTCACGCCGCTCACCCCGGCCGATTTCGCTCAGAAACAGGCGGAGCCCGCCGCTGTCTACGAACAAATCGCCACCGACCTGCTGACGGCTATCGGGATGAAGCGCGCCGACGGTTCTCCGGCGATGACCGAGGCCGCCAACCAGTTCGACTCCGCGGATAAGGGCCGCGCCACGCTCGACGCCGCCAAAGCCCTGCTCTGCCGCGTATGGCTCTATTATACGGGGTATTACGGTCGGCAGGAGCTGCCCGGAGTCTCCGCGGAGGAGATGATCCGCATGATCGAGGAGGTGGCCGACAGCGGCAACTATTCGTTCCTGGCCAATGCCTATGCGAAAGATACGGCGAGCGGCGTCTCCCCGCTGTGGAACGTCTCGAACAAAAACTGTTCGGAGGAGGTCTTCACCATCCAGTATTCGGCCCTTTCGAAGTGGGGCGATTGGAGCAACCGCGAGGGTTGTATGGGCAATCAGGCCGTGATTCTGTGGGGCATCCGCGACGTTGCCTCGCCTTATGCCGCCGGCTGGTCGTTCGCTCCGGTGGACAAGCGCCTTTTCGACGCCTACGATCCCGCCGACCCGCGCCGCTGGGCGACGCTCATCAATGCCAATGCCGCCGAGGGCGATAACGACGGCGAAGGGCTGAAATACACGGAAGGGTTCCAGAACACGGGCTATTTCTGCCGCAAGTTTACGCCGCTGACGGCCAACAATGCCTCGTCGGGGTCGCGTGAGCTGAACTATCCGAACAATTATCCCTCGATCCGCTGGACGGACGTGCTGCTGATGGCTGCCGAAATGGAGTTCCGCTACGGCTCGCAGAGCAAGGCGTTCGGATATTACGCCAAGGTGCGCGAACGTGCGCTGGGTGCCGGGTCGGCCGGCAATGCCGGAGAATTGACGCTGAACAAGATTCTCGATGAACGCCTGCTCGAACTGGCCCTCGAAGGCCATCGCTATTGGGATGTCCTGCGTCAGGGCGATACCTACGCAGCCAGTGTCCTGACCAACGGCGAGGAGGGCGAATTCGCCGTCACGTGGGACAGGACGCGCCGCGGCCTGCTGCCGATCCCGCAGTATGAGATCACCCAGTCGCGCAATTCGCTGGTGCAGAACCCCGGCTACTAACTTTCAAAACGAACTTTCCATGAAAAAGATAATCAGCATACTGACCATCGCGTTCGCGGCCGTGGGGTGCACGATCGACGAGCGCCCCGAACTGCCCGACGGACGTGTCTCCGACCTGAAAATCGTCGTGACGCCCGGTGAAGTGCAGAACACCTATCTGCTGCGCACGAACCGCACCGACGTGATCGGATTCTGGGACCTCGGCAACGGCAACACCGCTTCGGGCGTCAATTCGGTAACGGCCGAATACCCTTTTCCGGGCGATTATACGATCTCGTTGAAAGCCTACGGCGACAACGGGCGCACGAACGACGTTTCGGTGAAACTCTCCGTGACGACGGAAAACCTCTTCCTGCTGAACGATCCGATGTACACCTACATCGCCGGAGAGATCGGCGGCGAGGGCAAGACCTGGATGCTCGATGCCGAGCGCCAGGACCATATCGGCCTGTTCAATCCCAACAACGTGAGCGACCGCTGGTGGGGCGTCAGCCCGAACGGAAAGGCCGGCTGCGAGCTCTATGACGACGAGGCGACCTTCATCCTCAACAGCGAACGCGGCCAGGCTTTCGGCTATGTGAACAACGGCAAGAGTTCGACGCTGAACAACATGACCCCCGCTATGGAGCTTTACAACGACGGGGCATGGAGCGCGACGGCCTATAACCTGGCCTCGACGAACGACTACATCGTCGCCTGTACGCCGCCTTCGAACATGGGTTGGAGCCTTTCGCAGACGGGAGGGCGCTATTACATCTCTTTCCCCTCGACCAATGCCGGTCACGGCGGCTACCTCTTCTATTTCTGCGGCTGGAATACGCAGTACGAGGTCCGGGCCATCTCGGAGACCCATATGAAGATTTTCATGTGGTCAACGATCGACGGCAAACTGTCGCTGCGCCAGCTGTTGCTGCGCACCAGGGAAACGGCGTCGAACAACGATCCGATCGAGTGGATCTGGTCGAAGGATTAACCCGCAAAACCGATTGACATTATGAAAAAACTGCTTTATATCCTTTGTGCCGCCGCGCTGGCCGCGGGATGTTCGGACGACGACGCTTCGTCCTACTACCTCGATGAACTGGTTATCGACACGGCCAACTGCCTCGCGGAAGGCAGCTACGTGCAGGGCGTCGAAGCGAACGACCTCTGCCGCATAAAGATTCCCTACGAGAACGCCAAAGGGGGCACGGCGCGCATCAGTGCCCCCGAAACCAACGGCCTGCGCATCGACGCGCAGGAGGTGACGCTCGTGTCGGGAGCGGGTGAAGCGACGGTGGCCGTCAAGGGTACGCCCCTGCTGCTCGAAACCTCGTTCCTGCAACTCAACGTCGAATACCGGGCCAAGACCTATCTTTCGAGCGTCGAAATCGCCGTGCTGGAGGATGTGGACCCGTCGGGGACGATCGAATTCGAGATCGACCGCACGCCGCTCACGGGTCTGACCGCTCCCGAAACCATCGCTTTCACCGTCAGCCCGACGATGGCCGCGGTCGTCGAGTCGGGCACGACGCCCGACGGGCTGCGTGTCAACGTGGTTTCGGACCCGGCGACCGGCGAAGGTACCGTCACGTTCACTCCTGCCGCCAATTTCCTCGGCGGCGAGGTGGAGTTGACCGCCTCGTTCGGCGCCCGTCCGCCGCAGGTGTGCAAGATCCGCGTCAGCGCTTTCGCAGCCGGAGAAGGTACGGCCGACGCTCCCTATGAGGTCACCTCCGCCGCGGAACTCGAAAAGATCGGCTACGGGTTCGACAAGGCTTTCCGCCTCGCTTCGGATATGGTTCTCGACAATAACTGGACGCCCGCCGGCACCGAGGCGCAGCCCTTCACGGGTTCGCTCGACGGCAACGGCCGCAAGATCACGCTGGCGCTCGACCGTCCGGCGGAGGATTATGTCGCCCTTTTCGCCCGTGTCGGTGCGGGTGCCGAGGTCACGAACCTGACGCTCGACGGCAGTGTCACGGGCCGTAATTACGTCTCGGCGCTCGCTGCCGAAAGCGAGGCTTCTCTTTCGGCCGATGTTTCGGCCGTCACGGTCAGAGGTGAGAATTTCGTCGCCGCATCCGTCGCTTCGGGTGCGGGCCGGGATGCCCGGGTGATCGAGTTCGGTACGGTTCCCGCGGCTGTCAACATCACGATGGGCTCGGATTCGGCCACCGAGTCGCTGGGACTCGTGACCAAGGGCGCGACGGTGACTTTCGATCCGGGTGCGACCGGCACGTCGTGGAGCTACGACGACGCTTCGGGGAACTTCACCGTCACCAAGGAGGCCGATTTTTCCGGTGGAGATGTCACGTTCAGCGTGTCGCTCGGCGACCGGGTGACTTCGACGGTGCACACCATTGCGGTTTCGTCGAAAAATATGTACGAAAGCGGTTCGGGCATCGAGGGCGATCCCTACGTGGTGATCGACGCCGATCAGTTCACCGCGACGCTGCACACCTATCCGGCGGCCCACGTGAAACTGACGGAGGACATCGCCGTTTCCGACTGGGAGACCATTCCCGCGTTCTCGGGCTCGCTCGATGGCGACGGACATACGGTCGAAGGGCTGACGGCAGGTTTCGTGACCACGAACACCGGTCAGATCGGCAACATCAAGTTCAAGGCCGTTGACATTACGGTTTCGAGCGGATTCGGTGTCGTTTCCAGAACGACCGAAGGCAGCGGCCGGATCAGCGGCGTGGCTGTTTCGGGCAGGATCGTCAGCACGAATACCGGCGACATCTTGGGCGGTATCACCGGAGAACTGAAAGGTTCAGCCGTGATCGACAACTGTTATGTCGATCTGGAAATGACGGCTTCGTGCGGCATGGTGGGCGGCATCGTAGGTCGTATGACTTCCTCGGGCAACGGTGTGCGCGTGACGAATTGCACCTCCGAGGGTTCGATCGTAATCACGGCCTCCAAGACCCGCATCGCCGGTATCGTGGGCCGTGGCGAAGGCAGCGGCAAGGATGAGATTCGCGGCTGTTTCTCCACGATGAACCTCTCCGCTACCAATGCCAACGCCAATAGTTTCGGCGGTATCTTCGGCGCGAACAACAACAACAACATGCTGATCGAGGAATGTATGTTCTCCGGGCAGATCAAGGCGGCGTTCGATGTCGGCGGCATTGCCGGCGTGGGACCCAATGTCAAGAACTGTCTGGTCCTCGGTGCGACGCTCGAAAATACGGCTGCGTCTTCCAGTACGGGCAATGTCGGCGGTATCGCCTCGATCGCCAAGCTGTATGCGGACTATTGCGTCGTGATGAACACCGCGATTGTGGGCGTAACCGGCAACAACGCCGCAAAGCCCGCTGCCGGAGTCGTATGCACTTATCAGAACAACGGCAAGACCCGTTATAGCGTCGTCCTCGGGAACACGACGATCAAGGGCAGCACTTCGACCCGTGTGTCGGGGGCTCCGCTTGCCAGCGATCCGCTTGTCAGCAACTACGCCTCGGCGGATGTCGTGCTGCAAGACGGAACGGGCGTCGTCAAACAACCGGCCGATGTCGGTGTCGATGCCACCGACGGTGCCGATGTTCCCGGAACGCCGGATCAGGCTTGGTTCGAAAGCCTCGGCTATGACTTCGCATCGGTATGGACCTGGGACGCTGCGGCGTCAGCCCCGAAATTGCAGAAGGCGGGCTGCGACGATGACGTGAAAATCAACTAACTAACCGAGAATAAGAAGACTGATTATGAAAAAGATACTGTTTATCCTCATTGCTCTGGTGTGCGCCGTCACGGCGTGCACCAAAGAGCAGATGATCTCGGACCTGCCCGAGGACATCAACAAACCCGAGGGCGGAACGACCGGGGCCACGAAAGCCAAACGCGGCGTCTGCCAAAGCACCAACACGCTGGATTTCGGACAGAAACTCGTCGATCTGAAGGCCAACTGGTATTACACCTGGGGGCTCGATCCGAGCAATACGGTCGAGGGCGCGGAGTTCGTGCCGATGTTCTGGGGCGCCTCGTCGGTCACCAAGGACAACTGCGACAAGATCAACAAACTCTATGAAGAGGGGCGGGTTTTCTATGTGTTGGGATTCAACGAACCCGATCTGAAAGAGGAGTCGAACATGAGTGTCTCCGATGCTCTCGAAAAGTGGGAATTTCTTTGCCAAAACCTCGACAGCCGCATCAAACTCGTAAGTCCGGCCCCGTCGTACCCCACGCGGGCCTGGCTCGACGAATTTATGGCCGGCGTCGCGCAGCGGGGACTGCGCTGCGATTATGTCGCCGTGCACATGTATGCGGGCATCGGAACCCAGAACTACCAGTCGGTGATCCGCGACGTTTATAATAAATTCGGCAAGAAAATCTGGATCACCGAGTTCGCGCCGCGCGACGACAATGCCAAGAACAACGGCTACAACAGTTACACCGAGAGCCGCGTACTCGATCAGATGAAGGTGCTGCTGCCGGCCTACGAGGGGATGAACGAGGTGTTCCGCTACTCGTGGTTCGGGTGTGCTTCGCCGACGATGATCGGCCTGATCACCTCGCGCTTTTTCGGCGACGACGAGCGGATCACCTCGCTGGGCGAATATTACGCCACGCTCGAACCCAACGACGATATTCGGCTTAAAAATCAATAAACTGCACGAACCGCATGAAAAAAATCCTGATTCTGGCAGCCCTGCTGTCGGCCTCTCTTGCCTACGGACAGCGCACCGAAGGGCTCGATCCGCTGATCCAGCATGTCTACGGGCGCGAAATCCGGTCGCTGAACGGCTATTGGAACTATTTCGCCGATCCGCTCGAAACCGGTTACTACGACTACCGCCGGCGACTCGATCCCAACGGTTTCTTCAAGGACAAGCAGGTGGACAACGTTACTACGTGGAAGGAGTACGACTTCGACCTTTCGCCCGTGATGGCCGTTCCCGGCGACTGGAATACGCAGGTGCATCAGCTCTTCCACTACGAAGGGATGGTTTGGCTGCGTCATAAGTTCCCGGCTGCCCGCGAGGCCGGAAAACGGCAGTACCTCTATTTCGGGGCTTCGAACTACTTCACCCATGTCTTTTTGAACGGGGAGCATGTCGGCGACCACGAAGGCGGCTATACGCCGTTCAATTTCGATGTGACGGACCTGCTCCGCGACGGGGAGAATACGCTGGTGGTGGCCGTGGACAACAAACGGCTGCCCGAACGCGTGCCGACCATCATCTGCGACTGGTTCAACTACGGCGGCATCACGCGCGACGTGATGTTGGTGTCGGTTCCCGAACGCTTTGTCGAGAGTTACACCGTGCGGCTGAAACCCGGTACGACCGACACCGTCGAGGCTGTTGTGCGCATGAACGGGAAGGAGGCCGGGCAGCATGTCGGATTTGCGATTCCCGAACTGAAAATCGACCTTCGGGGAACGACCGACGCCGACGGGGTCGCCCGGTTCGAAAAGCGCGCCCGGATCGGTCTCTGGTCGCCCGAATCCCCGAAACTCTATGCCGTCGAAATCGCATCGGACGACGACCGGGTGGAGGACGAGATCGGATTCCGCACCATCGAGACCCGCGGCCGCGAAATACTGCTCAATGGAAAACCGATCTTCCTGCGCGGCATTTCGATCCACGAGGAGGCGGCATTCCGCAACGGGCGCATCGCCAAGGTCGAGGAGGACCGCACGCTGCTCGGCTGGGCCAGGGAACTGGGCTGCAACTACGTCCGTCTGGCCCATTATCCGCACAACGAACAGATGGTGCGCGAGGCCGAACGGATGGGGCTGCTCGTGTGGAGCGAGATTCCGGTTTACTGGACGATTCTCTGGGAGCGCGAGGATGTTTACGCCAATGCCCTGAACCAGCTCGACGAGATGATCGAACGCGACCAGAACCGCTGCAACGTCATTATCTGGTCGATCGCCAACGAAACGCCCCACGGCGACGCCCGCGACCGGTTCCTCTCGTCGCTGGCCGCCTATGCCCGCGAAAAGGACCCGACCCGGCTGATTTCGATGGCGATGGAGCGCAACGACAAAAGCCCGGAGGTGCTCTCCGTGCAGGATAACATGAACGAATATGTAGACATCATCAGCCTGAACGAGTATGTGGGCTGGTACGACGGGACGAACGAAAAAATCGACCGCGTGCGCTGGGAGATCGACTACGAAAAGCCGGTCATGATCTCGGAGTTCGGCGGCGGCGCCCCTTACGGCAAGCGCGGTGAAGCCACGGAGATCTGGACCGAGGAGTATCAGGCCGATCTCTATCGCAAGACGCTGCGGATGATCGAAGAGCGGATGCCGCCGGTTTCGGGCATTTCGCCCTGGGTGCTCAAAGATTTCCGTTCGGCGCGCCGGCTGCTGCCCCAGACACAGGACGGCTTCAACCGCAAGGGGGTCATCTCCGACCGCGGCGAACGCAAGCAGGCATTCTACGTACTTCAAGATTATTACAAAACGAAAAGATGATCGCAATTTTCAAACATCTCATCCTCTCTCTCGCCGCGCTGTGCTGTGCGGCATGTGCCGGCCGTGCCGGCGGTTCGCCGGATTTCATCCGCACCGACGGCGTGAATTTGGTCGATGGGAACGGGAACCGTTTCGAAATCCGGGGCACCAACCTCGGACACTGGCTCAATCCCGAGGGTTACCTCTTTCAGTTTCCCAAAAGCGCCAATTCGCCGCGCCGCATCCATGAAGGTCTGTGCCAGCTGGTCGGTCCGGCCTATATGGAGCGTTTCTGGCGTACGTTCCGCGAGAACTACATCACTCGCGAGGATATAGATTACATCGCTTCGACCGGAGCTACGACCGTGCGTCTGCCGTTCCACTACAAACTTTTCACCGCGGAGGAGTATCTCGGGCTGCATGATCCCGAGGAGGGATTCGCCCTCGTGGACCGCGTTGTGGAGTGGTGCCGCGACGCCGGGCTGCGGTTGATTCTCGACATGCACGACTGCCCGGGCGGACAGACCGGCGACAACATCGACGATTCGTACGGTTATCCGTGGCTGTTCCGCAGTCCGGAGATGCAGGAACGCTTCATCGCCGTCTGGCGCGGCATTGCGGCCCGTTATGCGGACGAACCCACGATCCTCGGCTACGACCTGATGAACGAACCGATCGCCCACTATTTCGAGGACAAGGAGGAGCTGAACGCCGAACTCCAGCCGTTGATGATCCGGACGGCCAAGGCTATCCGCGAGGTGGATTCCCGCCACATTCTGATCCTCGCCGGAGCGCAGTGGAACACGAATTTCAAGGTTTACGACGACTGGACCTTCGATGACAATCTGATCTTCACGTGCCATATCTACAAGTGCCCGCCTTCGGTCAATTCGCTCAAAGGCTTCGCGGCTTTCCGCGACAAGTCGCAATGTCCGATGTATATGGGCGAAACCGGCGAGAATACCGACGAGTGGGTCGGGAATTTCCGCAGGGCGCTCGACGAGATGAACATCGGGTGGACTTTCTGGACTTACAAGCGGCTCGATGCCCGGCCGTCGTTCGTGAGCGTGCCGATGCCCGAAGGCTGGCAGAAGATCTGCGATTTCCTGGCGGCCGACCGTTCTGAATACGGATTCATCCGTGAAGCTCGTCCGGACCAGTCCGAGATGCGCCGCGTGCTCGATATTTACCTCGAGAACTGCAAATTTGCGAACTGCCGTCCGAATGACACGTATGTCGCTGCATTGGGGTTGAATCCCTGATTGCCTTGCAAGACGTTCGGGTTCTGAGAGATATTCGCCGCCGGAACGACCGGGGCTCCCACGACGGGAGTCCCGGTTTTTCGTGCTTCGAAAACGGTTTCTTTATGCGCGATTCGGGCCCTGCGCCGGGAAACCCGCGCGCGGGGAACGGAATTTGAAACGATGGTCGGGACAGCAAACCAAAAAAATTAAACAACCATGAACGTCAAAAAATTACGTTACTTTGCGTTCGCACTCATTGCAGTTGCGTTCTGCGCGTGTCAGAAGGAGCCTTCGACATCGGACCTTCACCGGGATTATCTGGTCTACACAGCCCACGACACCGACACCGATTTCGCCGCCATCGACACTTACTACCTCCCCGACAGTATTCTGGTGATCGGGAACAGCGACAAAACCGAATACTGGAAAGACGCCGACGCCCTGGAGATCATCGGCACGGTCGCCGGCAAGATGAATGCCGCCGGATACACCCGCACCGACGACAAGGATGCCGCCAATGTGGGCATCCAGCTCAGCTACGTCCGGAAAGTGACCTACTTCGTAGGCTACGACTATCCCTACTGGTGGTGGTACTACCCCTACTACTGGGCTCCCGGATACTGGGGCGACTGGGTCGGCTGGCACTACCCTTACAGCGTTTATTACGGATACACGGCCGGTTCGCTGCTGTTGGAGATGCTGGACCTCGAAGCCGATCGGGAGAGCAACAAGAAACTGCCCGTCGTGTGGGACAGCTTCATCGGTGGTCTGCTGACTTCCGATGCGGAACTCAACCGGCAGCGCACGATCGCCGGCGTGGAGCAGGCTTTCGAGCAGTCGCCTTATCTGGCAAAATAGTTTAACAGCAAAAAATTCGTCCGATTATGAAAACATCGAAATACTTCAAAACCATCGCTATCTGCGCCGTTATGCTTGCCGCGGCCCTGCCGGGCAAGGCGCAGTTGTTCCCCAAGACCTACATCAATATCGACTGGCAGGTGGGCGTGCCTCTGGGCGCCGATTTCGCCGACAAGACCTCGGGCTGGGGCATGAACTTCGAAGGCGGTTACTTCGTGACGCCGGCCATCACCGTGGGTCCGTTCATCTCCTACCAGACCAATCTGCAAAGCATTTCGCGTCAGACGCTCGACCTGGGCGGCGGCTCGGCGCTGACCACCAACCAGAAACACGCCCTGTTCCAACTGCCGTTCGGCGTTACGGGACGTTACAACTGGCTTACCGACAGCGTATTCCAGCCCTATGCCGGCCTGAAGCTGGGCGCCAGCTACGCCGAAATGTCGTCTTACTACTATGTCGTCAAGCAGTACACCGACACATGGGGATTCTTCATGTCGCCGGAGATCGGCGTGTCGATCTTCCCGCGCCCCGACTACCGGCTGGGTTTCCACGTGGCGCTCTATTACAGCTACGCCACCAACAGCGGCGATGTGCTGACCTACTCGATCAACAACATCAACAATTTCGGCATACGTGTCGGCATCTCGTTCTGACACCCGTCGGGTGACGCCTCACCGGAAGCGCCGGGCCTTGTACGAAGGTCCGGCGTTTTCGTGCGGACGGATTTGGCGGTTCCGTCTCGAAGAACTATCTTGCGGGACCGAAACATTGTTTCAGCCGTCCGACGGACGGCCCGAATAGCCCCGATTATGAACAACGAAAACAAAGAACCGATCTTCGAATTCGATTTGACCCTCATCGCCGATTTTTTCCGCGCCCTCGACCGGCAGGGCCCCGGCGGCGACGAACAAACCATCCGGGCTTTGGGGTTCCTCCCGGCGACTGGTCCCGGACTCCGCGTCGCCGACATCGGCTGCGGTACGGGGCGGCAGACCGAAGTGCTCGCCCGGCACCTCGACGGCACGATCACGGCCGTGGACCTGCTGCCCGGAATGATCGAGGAGCTTCGCGCACGGATGAAGCGCACGGGGCTGAGCGAAAAGGTCACGGCCCTCGTCGGGTCGATGGACGAACTGCCCTTCGGTGACGAAGAGCTGGACCTCATCTGGGCCGAGGGGTCGATCTACAACATCGGCTTCGAGAGGGGGCTCACCGAGTGGCGGCGGTTCCTCAAACCCGGGGGCGTGATCGCCGTCACCGAGTGCTCGTGGCTCGCGCCCTCGCGGTTGCCGGAGACGGCGTACATCCGGGAGAATTTCCCGGACATCGGCACCCCTGCGGCCAAGGTGCGCATCCTCGAAAAGGCCGGATACGTTCCGTTGGCGCATTTCGTGCTGCCGCAGCATTGCTGGATGCAGAATTACTACGCTGCGGTGGCTGCGCGCATCCCCGACTTTCTGGAAGAGCAGGGCCACAGTCCGGCTGCGGTCCGCATGGCCTCGCTGATACGGGAGGAGATCGAACACTACCGCGCTCACGGAACGGATTACGGATATGTTTTCTACATCGGGCAGAAACCCGAAAAGTAATCCTCCCGCCGTAACGCGAAAAGGTCCGCTTTCATCGGAAAGCAGACCTCTCTTTTCCATGCCGGGGTCATTCCCGCGAGAGCGCGTCGATCCGCGCCAGTTCCTCGTCGGAAAAGGCCGTGTTCTCCAACGCCCGCAGGTTGTCTGCTATCTGGGCCGTCGAGCTGGCTCCGATGATGACCGTCGTCACGCGGTTGTCGTGCAGCAGCCACGCCAGCGCCATTTCGGCCAGCGTCTGCCCGCGCTGCCGGGCGAGGTCGTCGAGGCCGCGGATGCGGGTCAGCATCGCGTCGGTCAGCACGTCGCGCCGCAGCGAACGCCCCTCGGCCATGCGCGAATCCTGCGGAATGCCGTTGAGGTAGCGCCCGGTCAGAAGCCCCTGCGCCAGCGGCGAGAAGGCCGCGAACCCTGCGCCCGACTCGGCGGCCAGCGACAGTACGCCCGATGTCGCGGGCTCGCGGTTGAAAATGTTGTATTTGTCCTGAAACAGCAGGCACGGCACGTCGCGCTCGGCCAGGTAGCGGAATGCGAAACGCTCCGCCGCGAGCGGGTAGCGCGACAGCCCGGCGTACAGCGCCTTGCCGCTGCGCACGATGTCCACCAGGGTCTGAAGCGTCTCTTCGAGCGGCGTTTCGGGATCGTAGCGGTGCGAATAGAAAACGTCCGCATAGTCGAGCTTCATGCGCCGCAGGCTCTGGTCGAGGCTCGCCATGAGGTATTTGCGCGAACCCCAGTTGCCGTAGGGCCCCGGCCACATGTCGTATCCGGCCTTAGTGGCGATGAACATCTCGTCGCGGTAGGGGCGGAACGACCGCTCCATCAGGCGTCCGAAATTCTCCTCGGCGGTTCCGTAGGCCGGGCCGTAGTTGTTCGCCAGATCGAAGTGCACGATCCCGCGGTCGAAGGCGTAGTGGGCCATCTCCTGCACTTTGGAGAAGGTCTGCTCGCTGCCGAAATTGTGCCACATGCCCAGCGACAGGGCCGGCAGCTGCACGCCGCTGCGCCCGGCGCGGCGGAAAATCATGCCGTTTTCGTAACGCGACGGCGACGGCTGATAGAGGGGTTCGATCATAGCTGTCCGATTTTGGATTCCAAGACAAAGATACGATTTTTTTGCCGCCGTTCTCCGTCGCCCGGACTACTCGATGCCGTATTTCCGGAGTATGCGGGCGATGCGGGGCGTCAGCGCGTCCAGCATCCGTTCGAACCCGAGGTCCGTGGGGTGTATGCCATCGACGGTCGCCTCGTGATCGTCTCCCAGATCCATGCCGGGGTCTATGAAATAGATGTTTTCGTCCCTTTCGAGGAGTTTCTCCATCCCTTTCCGGGCGGCTTCGCGCTTGTCGGCTTCGAAAGCGCGTTTTTTCAGGTCGAAGTTCCCGCTTTCGCGCACCTCCGTTTGGAGGAAGATCAGCGGCGTCGCGGGGTGGCTTTCGCGGATGCGCCGGACGAATCCCTCCAGACGCTCTTCGATCTGCTGCGGCGACGGATTCGAAAAAACGTCGAACACGAAGGCGTCGGCCCGGGTCTCCGCGGCGATGCGCGCGAAGAACGTGTCGAGCTTGCATTGTCCGCTGGCCCCGAGGTTGACGAATCCGAATCCCAGCGCGCGGCCCAGTCGTGCGGCGTAGGCCATTCCCGGACGGCTCGCCGAGGTGCCGTGCGTGATGCTCGACCCGATCACCACGATCCGGTGACGGAAGGGGTCGGGAGCGGCTTCCAGCCGCGCACCTTCGTCGGTTCCGATCTCGAGGGCGGCGATTTCGTCGTGCAGCGGGAGGTAGAGCAGGCACTCCTTCATCGTCGTATCCATGTGTTCGACGACGGGGGCTTCGTGCTGCGTTCCGGATTTGCTCGGCACACCGACTCCGGCGAAGACCCATTTGCCGTCGCGGCGGATGTAGAGGTCGAGCCCGCGCTGTGCGATGAGCGTCGAATTGGCTCCGGGGAGTTGGTTGACGGTGGTCCACCGGGCGCGGATGTTGCGGCTGTCGGTGCGGAACACCACGGCCAGCCCCGTGGAGTAGCGGTAATATCGCGTGACCGTCGGGGTCAGCTCGGGGTAGCGGGCCACCTCGATACGCTGGAACGCCGAACCTCCCGGTTGGGCTTTGTTAACGATCGTGAGATTTGCCGCATCCGCATATTTCACCGGCGTGTTCTCCGCCACGGCCATCGCCGGGATCAGCAGACCGAGGATCACGTATATCCGTTTTTTCATGCTTCTGTCTTTTGTTTTCGGTTCATCAGCGGTAGCAGAAACGATATTATTGACGCTGTAATCCAGAATACGGCCACAGGTCCGAAGTCGTAGTGTTTGGCGCCATCTGCCGTTACGGTAATGTTCGCATCTATGAGCCATCCCGACGCGACATCCTGAATTCCCGCAGCACAGTAGGAGGCTATCCCCACCACTCCCAGCGCGGCCCCCGTCGCCTTTCTCGGCACGATGTCCACGGCCATGAGTCCTCCGAGGAAACAGATCAGCACTCCGATGGCTATTCCGAACAGGACCATCGAGAGGACATTCACCCACATGGCATTTCCTCCGTACAGGAACAGTGCCAGGGCCAGGGAGTTCAGTATGCCGAACAGCAGGGCGGGAATCTTTCGGTCTCCCTTGAAGAGTTTGTCCGAGAACCATCCCGAGAGCACGGTTCCGAGTATTCCCAGCAGGGCGTTTATCGAGACCACGGATATGGCTTCCACATCCGAGTATCCCTTGGCCTCTTGCAGGAACAGCACTCCCCATCCGTTTATGGCATAGCGGGATATGTACATGAACGCGCTCGCTGCCGCCAGCACCCATACCGCCGGGGTGCGGAGCACTTGCTTTTGAATCTCCCGTACGGATTTGTCGGCTTCCGGCGCTGGTTTCTCGTGGGCCAGGGCTTCTACGGGCGGCAGTCCTTTGGATTCCGGGGTGTCATGGAGCCAGCAGAGGACGATCACCACACCGATTGCTCCCGCCACGGCCGATCCGAAGAATCCTGCCTGCCACCCTGCGAATGTCACGATGGAGCCCACGAATAGGAATGAGAAGAATTCTCCGAGGTTGTGGCTCGCCGAGAAGAATCCATAGTAGGTTCCCCGTTCCCGGAGAGGATACCATCGCGAGAGGGATATGATGGCCGGGGGCGCTCCCATGGATTGTGCCCAGCCGTTGATCCCCCACATCACGGCGAACGTCACGAATATCACTGCCGTGGGAATTACGGAATGCGCCAGCCCCAGCAGTCCCATCAGGGCGTTCACCGCCGCCGAGAGGATGAGTCCCGTGGCCATGAAGCGTTTGATGTTGCAGTAGTCGGCAATGAATCCGTTTACGAATTTCCCGACGGCATAGGCGAACAGGAGAGCCGATCCGATCACTCCCAGCTGCGAAGCATCCAGCGCTCCGCTGTCGAGAATGGGTTTCTTCATGACATTGAGACTCGTGCGGCAGACATAGTAGAGACTATACCCGAGCGTCGCCGCCGCGAATGCCTGCAAACGCAGGCGGCGGTAGTATTTCGAGCGCGCGTCGGCATCCATCTCGCGGGCCGGGGCCGGGGAACTGATGCGGTAGAATTCCGTGAAGCGGTTCATGGCGTCAGTCGTGGAGCCCCCGCGAGCGGAGGTAGGAGATCAGCAGTTCGGGACGGTCGGTCTGGATCATGGTGGCACCCATATCGACGAGCTTTCCGTAGACGGCGGCGGGATCGCCTTCGAAGGCGGCATCGTCGCAGAGACCTCCGCAGAGCGACGGCCACAGGGAGTTGACCCAGAGTTTCGAACCTCCGGCGACGACTTTCCGCATGCAGGCTTCGACTTCGGGGGTGTACTCCGACCAGCAGACTTCGCAGGCCAGCAGCACGGTGTTCGTATCGAGGTATTCGGCGAAGAGCGCCTGTCCTTTGGGTTTGAGGATGTCGATGATGGGCATGTACATCATGTTGTGTTCGTAGCGGGAGAACTTCGCGGCGACATCCGCCACGGGGCTTTTGCCTTTGATCAGGAGTTGTCCGGTGACTCCGAGTTCTTCCGAGAGCCTCTGCACCAGATCGTAGTATTGGTAGCCTTTGTCGATATTGACCACGATGCGGTCCTTGCAGAGTTCCAGCGCTTCGCGCAGCGTCGGCATGCGGTGCGACGTGGCTACGCCGTGGCCCGATTTGAGGAAACACCGCCGGACGGAGTCATAGGGGATTTCGGCGATGAGACCTTTGCCCGTCGTCGTGCGGTTCAGCGTCCGGTCGTGGCAGACCACCAGCACGCTGTCGGAGGTCAGCGCAAGGTCGATCTCCACGATGTCGGCGCCCATGCCGATCACCGACTCGATGGCCGCCAGGGAGTTTTCGGGATAGTTGCGCCAGTCGCCGCGGTGGCAGGCGACGAGGACTTTCCGCGAGGAGGGGTTGTGGATCTCAGCCACGATGCCCTCGGCCCGGCTGGCGGGGGCGGAAGCGGAACTCGCACAAGCACCGAAGAGGAAAAGGGACGCAAGGAAAATCAATAATCTTATCATCATATTCGGGTTATTTGTTTTTTACTGTTTCGTATTGTTCGTAATCGGTCGGAAGCACCCAGTTCGACTGTTCCCACGGAATGATCTCCCCACTGACGGTCCGTTCGTAAATCCTGTCCTTTCCCGGCTTGTCATAAGGATAGCGGTCGAACAGGTCGCCGTCGCCCGTCATCCGCGGGTCCCCCTGCTCGCGCAGGGTCCGGAAAAGTTCGGCCCGCAGGGAGTCTGCCAGAATCCGGCACGAAATCTCCCCGATGCGGTTTGTGAGGCACTCCCGGTCCGTTTCGACATGATACAGCTCTTCTGCCGGGCGCTGACCCATCGACAATTCGTAGTAACGATTGTCCTGCCCGCTGCGTTTCAGTTGCAGAATCGCGGTTTTAGTCGGGGAACTGTCGATGTCGCGGTAGCCCGTTTCCGGATTGCCGCCGGGCAGCAGCCACGGTTTGAGGTTGCACAGATAGAGCCAACCGCCCCGTACAATCCCCCGGATAGGATAGCCTTGGTCACCGGGGCGTCCGTTGTCGTGCCGCTCGCGGCCCAGCAACGCCCGTTCGCGCAACGCTGCACAAGGGTCCGGTTCATTCCGCAACAGCGGCACGAGGCTCCCGCCCGGAAGCGGCGCCATCCCGGCCGCCGAAGGGTCCGTTCCGGCAATCTCCAGAATGGTCGGTGCGATGTCCACGAACGAGACGTAAACCGCCTCCCGGCGTCCGGGACTATTCACTCCTTGCAGCCACATCATGGCCAAAGGCATGTGATGGGCATACTCGTACTGCGTCCCTTTGGCACGCGGGAACGGCATTCCGTTATCCGACGTGACGATGACAAGCGTGTTGTCCAACTCCCCGAGTTCTTCCAGCCGGGCCAGCATCAGCCCCAACTGCCGGTCGTAGTGTTCGAGCTCAAACCCATAGTCCAGCATGTCGTTGCGCACCGTCTCGTTGTCGGGCCAGAAGGCCGGAACACGATCTATTTCCGCAGTTGTCCGGCCGCCCTTGGCCGCTCCGCTTCCGTATTCATAACGACGGTGCGGCTCGCGGCAGCCGAACCAGAAGAACCACGGCCGCGACGCATCCTCACGCGAGGAGAGGAAATCGGAGAAGTTCGCCGCATAATCCGTAGCGAGTATCTCGGGGGTCGGAGGCGTCAGTTTCCGGCTCTGCCACGCTTCGCCCGTCAACTGCCGCTTCCGGCCGTCTTTCATTCCGGGATTACCCGGGGCCCACCCTTTACCCGTAAAGGCTACGTCGTAACCTGCCTCTTCGAGCGCTTCGGTAAAGACCTTGATATCCTCGGGAAAATGACAGATGTGGTTGCCCGCCTCGCCCAACTGCCACGAGTAACGCCCCGTAAGCAGCGACGCACGCGAAGGGGCCGACTTGGCATTCGGAGTATAACAGTTCTCGAACAATATACCCCGGGCGGCAACGCTGTCGAAAACCGGAGTCGAAACCCATCCACAGCCGTAGGCCCCGAAATGAAGCCATGCGGCATCGTCGGCGATGCAGAACAGAATATTCGGACGTTGCATGGTCTTATCCTGACCATGAACAGGGACCAATCCGCCCAATACGGCAGTTCCCAAAAATAAAAAATCACGTTTCATAGATCACATGTTGTCCCTTGCGAACCCTTCGGCATCTCGGAAACCGAAAGAAATGACACGTCCATTACCAGCTTATATCGGCCGTATAATGGTTGCCGAACCGGTCGGTCGTTTCGATCGTCGCCGAAGTCGCTCCCTCCGACGGTTCGATGCTGAACATATGCGGCGTGGACGATTTCTCCAAAACCGTATACTGATCCTTGTACAGGAAGTAGAGGTAATTGGCATAACCGTCGTAGGTCGTTCCCTTCGTCATTGCAACCTTCGTCTTGCCGTTGTCCGTATAATAGACGGGGCCCCAGTGAGCGTCATGGTTCCATACATTGGCATATACTTTCCGATCGCTGTAATAGACCCCGCTGCCGGGATCGAGCTCCCCGGGATAATAGGCCCGGATCTGATACTCTTTGGTCAGATTCAGCGTTTTGCCCTCTTCATAGTTGCAAGGTTTGTAATACCACGAAATGTTTTCACCTTCGACTTCGATCACCATGTAGCCGCGCGGCGTGCCGCAACTGTTGACACTTGCGTTCAACCCCAGCATGCCGGTCGAACGGCCCAGAATATGCGACTCGACGTTGGCGAACCTCGATCCTGTCTCTTCGGCGGCATAAGCGTAATTGAAGTGGTAGTGCTGATGTCCCGCCCAGGAGTGGACATATTTGTAGCCGGAAAACAGGTTCGTATAGGCCGTGGCATTGAGGTCCGTCGATGAGGGATTGTAGTCGATCTTCTTGTAGAGCGACGAATGGGCGCAGACCATCAGCGTTTTGCTCTTGTCGATATGCGCCAGATGACCGCGGAGCCATTCGAGCGTTTCGTCAGAAAGCCCATTCTGATAAGCTCCCGTCGCGCTGCTGGAAAGCGCCGAATTATCCTTCATGTTGATGTCGTCGAGGAAGATGTAGTGCAGCTGCCCCAGGTCAACGGCATAGTTTGTCGGCCCAAGGTATTTTTCATATTCCGCTACGGCCAGGTCGTCGCTCGCGGCATTCTGGATGTGGTCGTGGTTGCCGATCACATGAAACACCGGAAACGAAAAATCCTTGATACCGTTGCAATAGTCTTCCCACAGACTCATGTTGTTGTGCACCATATCGCCCAGGCAGATACTGTACACCGGACGGTCGGTGATCGTCGCGGCGAGTTCCTTCATGTCGGTACACATGTCTTCGTAAATGTCGATCGAATGGAACAGATACTGGTCCGTTCCGGCATTCCGGGCGCGGATCTGCGGATCGGCCGTCATCAGAATCGTATACCGGTCGTCTGAACCGGTGCGTTTCATCAGCATGAAATCAGCCTTGAATTGCTTTTCGTCTGCGGAAATCCGCTGCCAGAACTGGGGAATCCCGTTCTTCGACGGGACTTCATAACCGGCCGGAATCGTAATGAATACGAATCGGCGAAGTGTCAGGTCACTGAATAGCTGCCAATTACCTTCCGCGTCAGTTTCAGTGGTCTGAATGCCGTCGCTGACAAGTACGCCTGCCACCGGTTTGCCATAGTTGTCCTGAACCGTGCCATAGAGTGCGGCTTCGCTGTTAAAATCTTCCCCGGACGAATTCCCGTCCAAATTGATCCTGGTAGCGAAGTCATCCGCACAACTGCACAGGCAAAACGCTCCGATAATGAATAGAAAAACGAAAATATGCTTGTTCATTGCTTTCAATTTTTAAGTGGATGAAAAACAGCCCTGAAAGATCGCCCTTCAGGGCCGTTTCATAAACATGGGTAAAATGTCAGTCTGCCAGAACCGGATAAGTGCCCGAACTCTTCCAACGGCGGAGTATCACGCCCTCGGGTTTCTGGTCGAACGTTGCACTGTTGAAAATGTCCACACCGGCATTCAACGCCTCGACGAAACTTTCTTTCTGCAAACCGGATGAGGGAACGGTCACTGCACCCGACATCATCTGATCGAGTGTCAGCGATCCCGTGGTCGGAGTCGGCCAAACGGAAGGTGCATTGGTTCCGGTATTCTTCGAACTTCCTATGACCTGTGCGAGGGCCGCGTTGCCATAGATATTCTGCAAATTGCTCTTCTTGATATATCCGACGGTTCCGATACTGGAATTGCCTCCGGAAACGACAGCTGTCGTCGAATAGCAGTTGATGGCGAACGAATCGCTGCCGCCGTAGCCGATAAGGCCGCCGCTATTGCCGCCGCCTTCCAGTATAACCGAATCGGCCCAGCCATAACAGTTGATGACGAATGCGTTTTTATTGGTATTGCCTCCGACCAGACCGCCGCAGTTCTCTACGCTTCCATCCCCGTTCAGATCGGAACCCCGGATAATGCCTCCCAAAGTGGCGCAGTTTACGATAATCTTGTTGTTCTCGCCAGCAATACCTCCGACCCGTTTGTCTCCCGAAAGATTACCCTTGAAACAAGCGCCGTCGATGGTTCCGTTATTCTTGCCGACAATACCGCCGAGCCGGTGACCGGTCGAGGTGAAATTCGCTTCGACAGTGATATTTTTCACCATACCGTCATTGACACAGATTATTCCGAATGCACCTGCCTCTTTATCGATGTCTGCGGATGCCACCGTATTGGTCGCCGTAATACCCATCAGCCGACGGCCGTTGCCGTCGAGCCGGCCCGAGAAATTGCGCCATGCGACAAACTCTTTGCCGGAAAAATCGATGTCGCTTGCCAGCATATAATAAGCATCGGGCGCAAACTCGCCGGAGCCGTTGATCGACGCCGCAATCTCGTTCCAACGGTCGGCCGTAGCGATCACCCACGGATCGTCTGCCGTTCCGGAGCCCGAGCTTTCGCCGCCGGCGACATAGACCGTCTTCGAGACCTCGCTGCTTGCGCCCCGGTCATCGGTCACCCGAAGTGTCACACTGAACGTGCCGCCCTTCGTGAAAGTATATTTGACCGAAACATCGGTAGAGGTCGTATTATCGGGAAGGGTCCATCGGCGGGCGACGATCTCGCCATCGGAATCGACCGAGGTATCGGTAAAGGTCACTTCGGTATCCACAACCACCGTTTCCGGAGTGTAAGAGAAAGAGGCCGAAGGTGCAAGGTTGGCGGCTTTGACGACAATCGTTCGTTTTGTCGAGCGGCTGTTGCCATCGGCGCCATACACCGTCAGTGTAACGGTGTATTCGCCAGCATCTTTATACATAACGGGATTCGGAACGGCGTCTTCCGACCAGTTGCCCAATCCGGCGAATCCGAAATGCCAGAAATAACCGCTGATCTCCGTGCCTTCGGCCTTGGAATTGTCAATGAACTGCACGGCATCGACGCCGGCAATGATCTCTTCGCTGTCATCGAACGTGAAATCCGGCGTGAGCACCGAATCGAAAGCCTGATCCACCTCTTTGTCGTCGGAACATGCGACGGCGAAAGCCAGGCATGCGACACATAACAATGATATGATTTTTTTCATAAATTCAGTCTGTTGAGATTTTTCGAATATCTAACGGTTTGCCTCTCTACGACGGACACCCGTGCAACCGAGCGGGAGCACGTGAAGAAGCAATGAGAATCTTTTCATATTCCGCCCCGGTCAGTTGTCTCCGTATCCCGGATTCTGGTAAAGTCCTTCGGGATTGAGAATCCGCTCGTTGTAGGGAATCGGCAGCAGCAGGTCCTTCAATGAAAAATTGGAGTTGATCGCGCTGAAGTGTTCCAGCATCTCCGTACGGTCGTACATCCGCAGCAAATCCTGCCAGCGAAGTCCCTCCTGCATGAATTCGTGCAGGCGTTCGTCGTAGATTCCCTGACGCAGGTCGCTTCCGGACCAGTCGCCCAGTCCGGCACGCTCGCGCACCTTGTTCAGCCAGGTCTTCGCCAACGTTTCCTCCTCCGACCAATAGTAGGCTTCGGCCAGCATCAGCGCCACATCGGCATAACGCAGCACGATCCAGTTATTGCCGCCATAACCATTGGCCCCACACTCCAGATCGGCGTACTTCATGGTGTGATAGTAAGTTTGTCCCGCCATATTCGTCGCCCGCAGGAAAGAGCGGCGGACATCCCCCGTCTCGAACGAATCGTAGACAGCCTGTGTCGTGACGTTCTGCATCTCACCCTTCTTCTGTGAAGTGACACCCGTTCCTTCGGGCCCGTACAGGTAATTCCACACCGATCCCAGATCGGCGTTTCCCTGAATGTAGTTGATCTGGAAAATGTTCTCGGCACACGACTTCTGCGTCGAAAGGTCCCAGATTGCAGAATAGGGAACCGAGGCAAGTTCGCCGAACTTGCGCAAATTCCAGGCTGCCGTCAGCTTTTCAATCGCCTGTCCGAGCAATTCGGATTTCGAACCGACGAAATCTTCATCGCAAGCCTGCTGCAACAAGGCTTTGCCCCAAAGGGCCCATGCGGCCGATTTACTGACCTTGCCGCATGCCGAAGCGGGCTGCACATCGGCCAGAGGACTTTCGGTCACATACTTCAGGTCGTCGAAGATTGCCTGGTAAACCTCGGCCTTTGGCCGGCGGTAGTTGTTGGCCCTAACCTCCTCGGCACTCTCCAAAGCCTTAAGCACCAATGGCACATCGCCCCACTCGGTCACCAACCAGTAATAAGCCAACGCCCGCAGGAACCGCGCCTCGGCCTCATACGTATCGCGGGCCGAAGGAGCAGCATAACTGACATCACCCAGATGAGCGAAGAGCGTATTGGCCCGCGAGATGATCTTGTACAACTGCGAATAACGGTTGTAAACATAGACATTCTCCTCGGTAAGCGTATAATTGTAGAACTGGTAGGGAATGCCGCTGTTGGCGCCGCTGCTCGTCACGACGGTCGTATTGGCGCGCACATCGGTGAAATAGTGGTTGTTGTTGGCGACATAACCTTGTGTCAGTGAAGTATAGACGCCATTAAGTGACGCGACGATATCCTCTTCGGAAGTGTAATAG